>Ga0315315_10003385_pt1 | contig 14654 bp, 14 predicted proteins | sample M140m3416metaG_FD_203699 | JGI IMG/M metagenome (GOLD analysis project Ga0315315, IMG submission 203699) | Ammonia-oxidizing marine archaeal communities from Monterey Bay, California, United States - M1 40m 3416 | ecosystem: Environmental > Aquatic > Marine > Intertidal zone | place: USA...
AAAAAGTTTTTATCAAGAAGAAGAGATTTCTGATGATATATTAAATTGTGAATTCGAGGGAGTTATTGGTACGACCGCATCTGTAGTAGGCACTACCCAAGCTAATGAAGCTTTAAAGATGATAATGGAAATTGGCCAAAACTTAAAAAATCAAATATTAATAATAGATTTATTAAATCTTAATTTTAGAAAAGTTTCATTTAAAAAAGATAAAATAAAATAATGAAAAAATTTTATTTTTTAATATTTGTATTGTTTTTTTTTCCATTTCATGTCGCTTCAGAGGAAATTTTTCTTTCTTTAAAAAAGAATAAAGTTAACGTTAGATATGGTCCAAGTTTTGAGTCACCAATAAAATTTGTCTATAAAAAAATTAACTTACCTATAAAACAAATTGATAAAAAAGAAAATTTCAGAAGAATAATTGATCTTAAAAATAATAGTGGCTGGATTCATACTTCTCAATTAAAAAAAATTAATTCAATAATTCCTCTTGAAAACAAGATTCTATTTAAAAAACCATCTTATTTTTCTAAACCATTAGCAAAAATCAAAATAGGAAGAGTTTTAATGATACAAAAATGTCAAGGTAATTGGTGTAAAATTAAATCTAAGAATTTTAAAGGTTGGATTAAAACAGACAATGTTTGGGGTTTATCTAATTAAAATCTGTTAATAATGATTTAATTGATAATTCACTTAATCTAGTTGAATGAGAATACTCATCATGATCAATACCAATTTCTATTTGAGATGAATTTGATTTAAAATGTTTAATTTGATCATCATTGAATTTAAAATGAATAAATTGAACGGATGAAGCCTTTCCTTCAGCAGAAGTCCTATCAACATCCTCTTCAGGAACTGCCCTAATTAAATCTTCACCTATTTTCATATAAACTTTTTCTTCTATTCCACCTACTTTATTTAAAAAAGTAGCTCTAGATACAGGGTTATCTATTTCAAACATTAAGGTTGCTGTTAATTCTTTACCATTTGGCACCAAAGGATTGTAAGCAATAAGCTCATCTTTTAATTGTTCATCTCCACCTTTTTCAATATAAAGCATTTCTTGAACTTGCGCTAACATTGTTTCAAAACTTTCAAAATAAAAAGTTGCATAAGGACCAAGTTGTATTCTTCTATTTTTTTTAAATTCAAGAATTTTTTTTCTCAATTCTTTTCTTTTGCTTGTATAGACTTCCAAAGGTATTATGTCACTTTCTTCAATTAGTCTTTTCACTTTTGGCATCATTATAATCTATAACTTTTTGCTAATAATTCGATAGGATGTAGTGCCTCATCATTTGAAATATTAGTATCTTTTTCTAATTGCTTTAAATGCTTTCCTGCAAGTGGACAATCAGATGCCATATACTTATTATTTTTATTTTTAATTTGTCTAGCGGTTGGTCTTCCAACTTTGATAGCTAAATCATGTGTCTCTTTCATTACTCCAAACGTGCCTCCATGACCAGCACATCTCTCAACAACATCTATCTTAATATTTGGAATTAATTTCAACATATCTCTGGCTTTAATTCCCATATTTTGAGCTCTCGAGTGACATGCATGGTGAACTGTAACACCACCATCAATTTCCTGTAAACCATCTACTAACCCCTCATTACTAGAAATATCAACTATATACTCATCAATATCCATTACATTTGATGATAATCTTTTAATATTTTCGTCATTCGGTAATAATAATGGCCACTCAAATTTTAACATCAGCCCACAACTAGCAGTGAGTGTTAAAACTTTATAACCTTGATCTATCCAATTTAGTAAATCTTTTGAAACTTTTTTAGCTTGTTCAACTACTTTAGGCAAATCTGCTTGCTCCAAAAAAGGCATGCCACAACAACCAGGATAAGCTTCTTGAACATCAATTCCATTTTTTTTCAATACTTTTAAGGCAGCGATACCTGTATTTTTTTTATTAAAGTTTACAAAACAAGTTGAATAAATAACAACTTTTCTATCACTTATTTTATTTGTATAATTAATCTTATATGCATTCTTTTTAAAAAAGTTTGAGAATGTTTCGGAATTATATTTTGGTAATTGTGCTCTAATATCTATTCCAGTAATTAAATCTAATATTTTTCTAAAAAGCTTATTTTTGGTATTTAATATCCAATTAATTAGGCCTGATAACATTATGCCAATTTTAGAATTTCTGTCTATTTCTGCTAATTGTCTTGGCACAATAGATAATATGCCTTTCCTCTTTTGTGCTGTTCTATACCTTAACATTAAGTGAGGAAAATCAAGATCAAAATCATGTGGCGGTACATAAGGACACTTGGTCATAAAACACATATCACACAGTGTGCATGCATCAACTACTGGAGCAAATTGTTCACTTGATAAACTTTCAACATCTTCATTTTTTGATTCATCAATCATATCAAAAAGTTTAGGAAATGAATCACATAAATTAAAACATCTTCTACATCCATGACAAATATCAAATACCCTTCTCATTTCATCATCGAGTTTTTTGGGATCTAAAAAATCTGGGTGGTCGAAATTTATTGGATGTCTTGTAGGTGCTTCAGTACTACCTTCTTTGCTCATACAAATTATATTTTAAGTTTTGGAATTTTTAGTGGGCATATTATTTTAATGCCCACTAAATAAAAATTATTAGCTAATAGATTCTAAAGTTTTTTGAAACTTACCAGCGTGTGATTTTTCAGCTTTTGCTAATGTTTCAAACCAGTCAGCAATTTCTTCAAATCCTTCTTCTCTCGCAGTTTTTGCCATACCTGGATACATGTCGGTGTATTCATGTGTTTCACCTGCTACTGCTGATTCTAAATTTGCTTTAGTTTCACCAATGGGTTTTCCAGTTGCTGGATCACCAACTTCTTCTAAATATTCTAGATGACCGTGCGCGTGCCCAGTTTCACCTTCCGCAGTTGATCTAAAAACAGTCGCAACATCGTTATAACCTTCAATGTCAGCTTTTTGAGCAAAATATAAATATCTTCTATTAGCTTGACTTTCACCAGCAAAAGCTGCTTTTAAGTTTTCTTCTGTTTTACTTCCTTTTAGTGACATATTAATCTCCTTAATTATTTTTAAAAATATATAATGATTCTAAATTATATGTCAACAGTTTAGAATTATTATAATGTAGTTTCTAAACCACTGAAATTATTAGATTAACTTTGATTTTGATTATCACTCGCAACTTTAATCAAAACTTCGATGGAATTTATTTTCTTTCCAGTAATATTTTTTTTTATATTAACTGTTTCTATGTGGTTATCATCACAATCAATTAATTGGTTTGTATCCTCGTCAAAAAAATGATGATGATTGGTAATATTTGTATCAAAATAACTCTTATCACTATTGATTGATATTTCCTTTAAATAGCCTTTTTTTTTAAAAGCATGAACTGTATTATAAACTGTTGCTAAAGATATTTTTTCATTAAGCTTTTCAGATATATTTTTTGCGAGGTCATTAATTGTAAAATGGAAAGTTTTCTCTCTATTAAACAAAACTTCACAGATCTTAAGTCTTTGTTTTGTGGGTCTGAGCCCTGATAATCTTAATTTGTTAGCAAATTCAACGTTTTTTGTCATTGTAATTTATAATAATTCTAAACTTTATGTATATTATAATTCCCTAAAATCAAGTATTAAGATGATCAATTTTTATGAAAAAAAACTCCTATTCATATGATGAGTTATTAAATTGTGGAAATGGAGGTCTTTTTGGGCCTGGTAATGCAAAATTACCACTTCCGCCTATGCTTATGTTTGATAGAATTACAGATATTAACGAAAATGATGGCACATTTAAAAAGGGCTCATTAAAGGCTGAATTAGACATTAAAAAAGACCTTTGGTTTTTTGACTGCCACTTTAAAGAAGATCCTGTTATGCCTGGATGTCTGGGTCTTGATGCTATGTGGCAATTAGTTGGGTTTTATTTAGGTTGGATAGGAAATCCAGGAAGAGGTAGAGCTTTGGGAGTTGGTACTGTAAAGTTTACAGGTGAAGTTTTACAAAATGTAAAAACAGTAAAATATGAAATTGATATGAAAAAAATTATGTCTCCAGGAGGGACTACAGTGGGACTTGCTAATGGTGTTGTATTTGCTGATGATAAAAAAATTTATTCAGCTGAAAGTTTGAAAGTAGGATTATTTAAATAATGCGAAGAGTTGTGATTACAGGGCTAGGAGTCGTATCGTGCTTAGGAAATAATCAAGAAGAAGTTCATCAATCATTACTTAATTCAAAATCAGGAATTTCTTTTGCTGAAGAGTATAAAGAACATAATCTTAAAAGCCATGTTCATGGCAAACCAAATATAAAATTAGAAGATCATGTTGATAGAAAAACAATAAGATTTATGGGGTCTGGTTCAGCTTACAATTACATAGCAATGAAAGAGGCTATAAAAGATTCAGGCTTGGAGGAAAAAGAAGTTAGTAATTTTAAAACTGGAATTGTTATGGGTTCGGGTGGACCATCTATAGAAAATGTAATTGTAGCAGCAGATAAAACTAGAGCTAAAACACCAAAATTAATGGGACCTTTTATTGTACCAAGAACTATGGGAAGCACAGCGTCAGCTACTCTGGCTGTTCCTTTTAAAATTAAGGGTATTAATTACACAATGAGCTCAGCTTGTGCAACGAGTGGTCATTGTATTGGAAATTCCATGGAATTAATCCAGATGGGTAAGCAAGATATTGTGTTCGCAGGTGGTAGTGAAGAAATTCACTGGGCCATGACAGCAATGTTTGATGCGATGACTGCTTTATCATCAAAATATAATGATACTCCAAAGACAGCATCAAGAGCATACGATAAAACTAGAGATGGTTTTGTCATTGCTGGTGGTGGTGGAGTTTTGGTCCTTGAAGAATATGAGCATGCCAAAGCTCGGGGGGCTAAAATATATGCAGAATTAACCGGTTATGGAGCTACTTCAGATGGATACGATATGGTGGCACCTTCAGGTGAAGGGGCGGTAAGATGTATGAAAATGGCAATGGCAACTGCTAAAAATAAAATTGATTATATCAACACGCATGGAACTTCCACTCCAGTTGGAGATATTACTGAACTAAATGCTGTTAAAAATACATTTGGAGATAATATTCCAAAAATTAGTTCAACAAAATCTTTATCAGGTCATCCATTGGGAGCTGCGTCAGTACATGAAGCAATCTACTGTTTAATAATGATGAAAAATAATTTTATTGCAGGATCAGCAAATATAAGTGAAATGGATGATGAGGCTAAAAAATTTCCAATAATTTCTAAAACAGAAACAGGAACAACTTTAAATACAGTAATGTCTAATAGTTTTGGTTTTGGTGGAACTAACGCTGCATTAATTTTTGAAAAGGTTTAATTTATGAGTTTAATGAAAGGTAAGAAAGGATTAATCATGGGTGTTGCCAATGAAAGATCTATCGCTTGGGGTATTTCACAAAAGCTTGCTGAAGCAGGGGCTGAACTTGCATTCACTTATTTAGGTGATGCTTTAAAAAAAAGAGTAATTCCTTTAGCTGAAAAATTAAATTCAAAAATTACATTTAGTTGTGATGTTGAAAAAAAAGAAGAAGTAGTAAAATTATTTGAGGATATTAAGTCTCAATGGGGTGAAATTGATTTTGTAGTCCACGCTGTGGCTTTTTCAGATAAGTCAGAATTATCAGGTGAATATTTAAATACTACTAGAGAAAATTTTTTACGAAGTATGTTAATTTCATGCTTTTCATTTACCGAAGTTGCAAAAGAAGCATCTAAAGTAATGAAAAAAGGTGGTAGTATGTTAACTTTAACTTACGAATCTACTAAAGCAATTCCAAATTATAATGTAATGGGTGTTTGTAAATCAGCGCTTGAAGCAAGTGTGAAATATTTAGCTAGAGATCTAGGAACAAAAGGTGTGAGAGTAAATGCAATTAGTGCAGGACCTATTAAAACACTAGCTGCTTCTGCCATTGGAGATGCAAAATTTCTGTATAAATGGAATGAAGACCATTCTTTTTTAAAAAGAAATGTAGATATTCATGATGTTGGAAATTCGTCTTTATATCTGCTAAGTGATCTTGCAAATGGTGTAACTGGTGAAATTCATTATGTAGATGCCGGTTATAATAAGGTCGGAATGCCAGATCCAAAAAATATAACTTAAGTATTATTTAATTTTTTTTGAAATATTAATATAGTGATATCCACCTGAATCAACTTGGTCATGATTCATTACAACATCATAATGGCCAAAAAGAAAACTTTTAAAATTATTTATTTCCAAAATCTTATTTATTTCTTTTTTTGTTTTAAAGTTTATATAAGTTGTTTCTTTTAATCTTGACTTAAAAGTTAATTTTCTCATTTCTGAATTTTTAATTTTTCTTGATGATTTATAAAATAAACCTTTTTTTGCCATCCATGTAGTAATTATTAATCCATTTTTTTTTAATAAATTATTAAATTGATTAAAATAAAAATTTAAAGATTTATCATCTAGGTAGTATAATACTTGATTTGAAAAAACTATATCAACTTTTTTTTTGATTATCTTACTCAAATCATCTTTTTCATTTATTCTAAAAACTTTAAATTTTTTATTTTTGATTGAATTAACGATCTTTGATGTGTCAACTCCATAAATCTTATTTATTTTTAAATCTGAAAAGAAATTTAAATGTGTTCCATTTCCACATCCAAAATCCAAAATTGAATTTTTATTTTTGAAATATTTTGAAAGTCTTACAACATGACTTTCAGGGTATTTTATTCCATAACCCAACTGAAGATATTTTCTATCATATTCATCTATATTGTTTTTTAAAAAATCGTTCTTAGTCATAAAATACAATTAAATTATATAATAATTTATCTTTATTTTTTTCTTCCTAGTGCAAGAATGGCCAAAAATATTGAGTTAAAAAACCAAAGAACTGTGAATGAAATATAAATTAAAATTGGAAATGAAATTCCCGCAAATAAAAAACCTAAACCACTGAAAAAAAATACTAACTTCGATGTAAACACATTTGCGATTAAATATATGTTTCCTAAAACTATAAGTATTGTTGATATTATCTTTTCAAAAAACACCATTGATTTCAAGCTTAAGGAAAATATGGCTATAAAATCTTCACCAGAGGAACTTTTTTTATTAACTTCTACGTTTAATAATGATGGATTAAACTGTGTTCCAGCGCTTACAAAAAGTAAAAGAGATGAAAGAAGTGCCCAAACTGTAATTGCTAAAGATCCACTAAAAACAGCAACAATAGCTGCTATAAACGCGATTGCTGCAAATATTAATGAAGTAATTGCTCCAAACCTTAAGATTGCATCATTGCTGATAGAAGTTGTATTTGATTTAATCAAATCTGAACAAGCTCCATGAAAATCTTTTGCGAGAAAAGCTATAAATAAAATGACTACTGGTCCAAATATTGCTAATGGTAAAATCCATCCAATATTAGCTTTTGCATAAACTATTAATCCAATTATAAATATTACTAAACAGCTAATAATTAAAGCTGATGAATAAATATTTTCTGAAAATTTTTCTAATTTTCTTATTATTTCAATTCTAGTTATTTTTTTAAGAAAATTAATAAAATTATTAAATGTATTGAAAATATTTTTTAATGTTTTATCAAAAAAATTCATATCTTATAATATCACATATTTGCTTGTTTAATAGAAAGTTTTACTTTACCCCTGTCAAAGCCTATTACTTTGACTTTTACTTCATCACCTTCTTTGATTACATCAGTAACTTTCGCAACTCGTTTTTCTGCTAACTCAGAAATATGAACGAGACCATCTTGTTTTCCTAAAAAATTTACAAATGCACCAAACTCCATAATTTTCATAACTTTACCTGAATAAATTTTATTCAGTTCAGCTTTTGCTGTTATGTCTTTAATCATTTGCATTGCGATGTTTCTTGACTCTTCGTCTGGAGCAGCAACAGTTACTACTCCTTCATCATTTACATCAACTTTAGCGTTTGATTTTTCAACAATCTCTCTGATTGTTGCGCCACCTTTTCCAATTACAGCGGCTATGTCTTTTTTATCAACAGTAATTTGTTCCATTTTTGGAGTATGTTTTCCAACATCTTCTCTAGAAGCGGACAATGCTTTATTCATTTCACCTAAAATATGAACTCTTCCATCTTTAGCCTGTTTTAAAGCCTGCTCCATTATTTCAAATGTAATACCAGTAATTTTGATATCCATTTGAAGAGAAGTGATACCATCTTTAGTTCCCGCAACTTTAAAGTCCATATCACCTAAGTGATCCTCATCACCCAAAATGTCTGATAGAACACTAAAATCATCGCCTTCTTTTATTAACCCCATAGCAATACCTGCGACTGGCTCTTTGATAGGAACACCTGCATCCATTAATGCTAGAGATGTTCCGCAAACAGTAGCCATTGAAGAAGAGCCGTTAGATTCTGTAATCTCTGACACGATTCTAAAAGTGTAAGGAAATGCTTCTTTCGAAGGCAGTGAAGAATTGATTGCTCTCCATGCTAGTTTACCATGACCAATTTCACGTCTTCCAGTTCCAATTCTTCCTGTTTCACCCACCGAAAAAGGTGGAAAATTGTAGTGAAGCATAAATCTACCTCTTTGCTGACCATCTAAGCTTTCTAATCTTTGTTCATCATCGGAAGTACCAAGAGTTGCAACAACAATTGCTTGTGTTTCACCTCTTGTAAATAATGCAGAACCGTGGGTTCTTGGCAAAATACCAACCTCACATGAAATAGGTCTTACATCAGATAAGCCTCTACCATCAATTCTATTTTTATTTTTTAAAATATCTGTTCTAACAATAGATTTTTCAAGATTTTTTAACTGGCTGTTAACATCTAAATCAGTATAATTTTCATCTTCCTCATAAAGCTTTTTAGCCTTATCAGTTATTTCTGAAATTTGATTTGATCTATCTTGTTTATCTCTTGTTGCAAATGCTTTTTTAAGATCATCTGTAAATGTAGCTTCAAGTTTTTTCTTAATTTCAGATAAATCTTTTTTTTCAACAGTCCACTCTGGTTTTTTACATTCCTTTGCAAGATCCTCAATCATGTTTATTACAGGAACAAATCCTTCGTGACCAAATTTAACTGCATTTAACATTTCCTCCTCTGTTAAACCATTTGCTTCAGACTCTACCATAAGCACGGCATCTTTAGTGCCTGCCACGACTAAATCTAAACTTGAATTTTCTAATTCAGCTTTTGATGGATTAAGAATATATTTACCCTTAACAAATCCTACTCTAGATGCTCCTATAGGGCCCATAAAAGGCATTCCTGATATAGCTAACGCAGCAGATGCAGCAATGATTGCTAAAATATCTGGTTGATTTTCTTTATCATATGAAATTACTGTTGGTAATAACTGTACTTCATTTTTAAATTCATCAGGAAACAATGGTCTAATTGGTCTATCGATCAATCTAGATATTAATGTTTCGCTTTCAGTTGGTCTTGCCTCTCTTTTAAAATATCCTCCAGGAATTTTTCCGCCTGCGTAATATTTTTCTTGGTAATTTACTGATAAAGGGAAGTAATCCATATCTGGATTTACTTTTTTTGCTCCTACCACTGTTGCTAAAATAACCGTTTCACCGCATGTAGCAATAATTGCTCCGTCTGCCTGTCTTGCTACTTTACCTGTTTCTAAACTTAATTTCTTTCCTGCTACTTCAATTTCCTTTTTATATACTTTAAACATTTCATTTCCATTTCGTTTCGTTCGTTTCGTTCCATTCCGTTCTATCTATCTTGATCTCTATTTTCTTAAATTCAATTTCGACAGTACATTCTTGTAAGAGTCCATTTTATTATTCTTTAGGTATTCTAACAATTTTTTTCTTCTATTTACTGCTCTCAACAATCCAACAGATGAGTGTTTATCTTTTTTGAATTTCTTTATGTGTTTTGAGAGAGTTTCAATTTTTTCTGTAAGCAAAGCAACCTGGATTTCTGAAGATCCAGTATCTTTATCATGCATTGCCAATTCTTGTCCTTTTTTACTCATGTTTCATTTCCTATTTATTTATTTGTTTGTTTTATTAAATTTTCTATTTTTTCTGCGTATTCAAAAGACTCATCTTTGCTAAAAAGTAATTTTGGTAGAAATTTCATAACTACTTTTTGTGATAGAATTTTTCTAATTAAAAATGAATATTCTTTTAATTTTTCAATTACTTCTTCAGCATCCTTACCACCCAAGGGTAATACATATGCTTTTGCAATTTTTAAATCTTGACTCATTCTAACTTCTGTAACCGTTATTGTATTAGTTTCTAAATTCGGTACTTTAGCCTCATTTCTTAAAAAAATCATACTTAAAGATTGTTTAATCATCTCACCTACTCTTAGCTGTCTCTGAGATATTGGTTTTCCAATTCTATCAGCCATTATATCGTTCTTTCTTTTGATGTAACATTATATGCTTCAATTATATCGTCCTTTTGAAAATCCATATAATCTTTTAAAGTAATTCCACATTCTTGGCCATTACTTACTTGTTTCACCTGATTTTTTTCCCTGAAAATGGTTGAAATCGTTCCTGTATAAATAATACTTCCATCTCGAATAATTCTCACACTTGAGTTGTTCAATATTTCACCATCAGTTATTTTAGAGCCAGCTACTTTACCTGCACCTGATACTTTAAAAATTTCCAATATTTGAGCAGTCCCAGTAATTGTCTCTTGGACATCGGGTGTTAGCAATCCAGACATTCTTTTTTTAATATAATCTAGAACTTCATAAATTATATTATATGAAGATATTTCTATTTTTTCATTTTCTGCGAGTTTTTTTGCTTCTTTACTGGGTTTTACATTGAAAGCTATCAAAACTGCATTTGAAGCCTTGGCAAGTGTAACATCAGTTTCTGTCACCATTCCAATGTCTGCTAAAATTATTTTTGGTTTTACTTCCTCATGTTTTATTTGAGTGATTGCATTCTTTATAGCCTCTGATGAACCGTGAACATCCGACTTAATAATTAAATTCAATTCTTCTGATAATTTATTTGAAAATGCCGATTCTTGTGTAGCAAACGAAAGTGGATTTTTACCATCTTTAGTTTCTTGAGCCCTGTTCTCACTTAAAATTTTTGCTTCCTTTTCAGTTTCTAGAACAATAAAATCATCACCTGCTTTTGCTGCGCCATTGATTCCTAAAATCTCTACAGGTGTTGATGGTAATGCTTCATCAATATTTTTTCCTTTATCATTAATAATTGCTCTTACTTTTCCCCATCGCAATCCACTCACAAAAAAATCTCCTTTTTTTAAAGTTCCTGTGGTAACAATTACATTTGCAACTGGTCCTCTTCCAATATCAATTTTGGACTCTAATACTACCCCTGTCGCTTTTGACTCAAAATCAGTTTTTAAATCTAAAATTTCAGATTGAAGAATAATAGCTTCAAGTAATTTATCCAAGTTTAATTTAGTTTTAGCTGAAATTTCTATCATTAAAGTATCTCCAGACAAATCCTCAGCTATTAACTCATATTCTAAAAGTTGGTTTTTAATTTTTTGTGGATCTGCTTCAGGTAAATCACATTTATTTATTGCTACTACTATTGGTACTTTAGCAGCTTTAGCATGCTTAATAGACTCAACTGTTTGTGGCTTAACTCCATCATCTGCAGCAACTACAAGAACTACTACATCGGTTAACTTAGATCCTCTTGCTCTCATCTCAGTAAAGGCAGCATGCCCCGGAGTATCAATAAAAGTAATCTTATTATTATCATTTTCTATTTGATAAGCTCCAACATGTTGAGTAATTCCTCCAAATTCACCAGAGACAACATTTGAACTTCTTAAAACATCTAAAACTGAAGTTTTACCATGATCAACATGACCCATGACTGTAACGATTGGTGGTCTGTTTTTTAAGTTTTCAGATCTAGACTCTTTAATTTTTTGAATTATTTCCTCTGCTTTTTCCTCTCTTATTGGATTGTGACCAAATTCTTTTACTAAATATTCTGCTGTATCAGCAGCTAAACTTTGGTTAATAGTTACAGTCACTCCCATTTCAAACAAAAATTTAATTACATTGCTTGATTGTTCTGCCATTCTATTTGCAAGTTCTCTAACTGTTATTGCCTCAGGGATATTAACATCTCTTTTAATAGGTTTAAGATTTTCTTTATTTTCCTGATTATTATTATTTTTAAGTTCTTTTTGTCTTGCTCTTTTTACTGAAGCCAAACTTCTTTCTCTAGTTTCAATTTCATCACTTAAAGCTCTCGACACAGTAAGTTTTGTCTCTCTTTTTTTTGATCCAATTTTGCTCTTTTTATCGCTATCTGGATCTCCTTTTAATCTTTTAGTCGCTCTCTGTTCTGCTAACTTACGTCTTTCAAAATCACTTATAACTGGTTGTGTTTTTGGCACAAATTTAGTGTTAGTTGATGGATTACGTTTAAAATTTGATCCAGGTGTTTTGTTAAAACCTCCCTTATTGAATGATCTACTTGATGGCTTATCAATAACTACAGTTTTTTTTCCTTTTGTTTTTGATGGTTCAAAATTTTTAAAAGACTTCTTAGGGCTTCCGGAGATAGTTAATTTTGTTTTTTTGTTTTCCATTTTTCATCTCTCAATCTTTATAAATTATGTTTCTTGCTGACATAATCAAGTCATCAGCTTCCATTTTAGATAAGGCAAAATCCTCCAAATATCCCTGAATTTTTACTCTTTCACCCTTAATGATGTCAAAACCACCAGTTAATTCATCTGAAGCTAAATCAGCAAAATCTGTAAGATTTAAAATTTTTTTCTCACCTAAGGTCATCAACATTCCAGGTGTCAAACCTTTAAGATTTATTAAATCATCTGCAAGTCCCAAATCTTTAATTCTTTTGGAAATATCTTCTTGATCTTTTTCATAGAATTCTTTTGCTCTTTCAATTAAAGCTTCTGCAGTTTCTTTTTCTATACCTTCTATTTTAGATAAATCTTCTTTGTTGCTATCTTTAATATCATCTATTGTTGAAAAACCTTCAGCTACAAGAAGTTGTCCCAAGGTTTCATCTAGCTCTAAATTTTTTACGAAATTATCTGTTTTTTCTTTAAATTCTAATTGTCTTCTTTCAGAATCTTCCTGATCCGTCATTATATTTATTTCAAAGTTTAAAAGTTTTGTAGCTAATCTGACATTTTGACCTCTTCGTCCAATTGCTTTACTTAAATTTTCTTCAGTAAGAATTACATCAAGTTTTTTTCTCTCAGCATCTACATTTACTCTTTGTACTTCAGCAGGTGATAAAGAATTTGAAACTAAAATTGCAGGATCTTCTGACCAGTTAACAATATCTATCTTCTCTCCTTGCAATTCATTAACTACAGCTTGAACTCTTGATCCTCTCATACCTACACACGCTCCAACAGGATCTAAGGAAGTATCAACAGCTCTGACACAAATTTTTGCTCTACTTCCAGGATCTCTTGAAGATGATTTTATTTCAATTAAACCATCATAAATTTCTGGAACTTCCTGAAAAAAAAGTTTTTCCATAAATTTAGGGTGTGCTCTAGATAAAAATATTTGTTGGCCTCTGGGTTCTCTTCTTACATCGTAACAATATGCTTTTATCCTGTCTCCTGGCTTTATATTTTCTCTTGGTATAAGTTCATTTTTTTGTATTATTGCCTCTGTTCTACCTAAATCAACAATTACATTTCCAAATTCTAGACGCTTAACAATACCGCTCAAAATAGAATCTTTTTTATCTATAAAATCGTTGTATTGCCTCTCTCTTTCTGCTTCCCTTACATTGAAACTAATGACTTGTTTTGCTGTTTGAGCAGCAATTCTTCCAAAATCAAATGATGGCAAAGGTTGTAACACCTCATCCCCGATGGATTTATCTTTATTTATTTCATTTAATTGCATCTTCAAGTTTAATTTCAGTATTTGAATTTTCTGGCTTCTCTGTGATTGTTAATTTACGAAATATTTCAATATCTCCATTGTCTCGATTTATAGAAACTTTAATTTCATTATCTTGACCAAATTTAGATTTAGCTGCTTTAGCAATACCTGTTTCCATAGAGTTAATAATTAACTCTTTGTCAATAGATTTTTCTAAAGCGACAGCTTCAGCGATCCTTAAAAGTTCTAATTTATCTGCTCTTTTATTTAACATTTTTTATTTGCTCCAAAAAAAAATGGGCTAATGCCCATTTTGTAAATTCAATAATGTAGCTGCAATATAATAAACTTTTTCTTTAATTCAACTTAAACTATTTGGTAAAAATGCCTATTTTATCAGTTTTTTCCCAAGAAAACGCACCATCGTTTTCTGGCGGTCTGCCGAAATGACCATAAGCTGCTGATTTTTCATATATAGGTTTATTTAAATTAAGCATTTCTCTTATTCCTCTTGGGCTTAAATCAAAATTTTCTTTAATTTTTTCAATAACGAATTTGTTTTTATCCAAGTCGTTATCAAACAGATCAACGTAAATAGATAATGGTTTGGAAACCCCTATGGCATAAGCTAACTGAATTAAACATTTATTAGTTACTTTTGATGCAACAATATTTTTTGCTATATATCTAGCTGCATATGCTGCAGATCTATCTACTTTTGT
>Ga0315315_10003386_pt1 | contig 14653 bp, 15 predicted proteins | sample M140m3416metaG_FD_203699 | JGI IMG/M metagenome (GOLD analysis project Ga0315315, IMG submission 203699) | Ammonia-oxidizing marine archaeal communities from Monterey Bay, California, United States - M1 40m 3416 | ecosystem: Environmental > Aquatic > Marine > Intertidal zone | place: USA...
GATGCACCGCATCGTCGCTACCGAACTTGAACGATCCCGCGCCGGCACCGCGCCACACCAGCCGGTTACGTCCCCAGTCCTCGTGCGCCGCCGCGTACCGCGCGGGGTCACCCAACGCCTTTTGCCAATCGTTGAAAACATCGTGGAACCCCGGGACCAAAACCGTGCCCCCGTCTTCCGTCCTGTTATCCATGAGCGCCACCACGCCTTGGCAGTGCGGCCCGGAGACGTGGGACACCGCGTTGGTCTCCCTGCTGAAGTCCCGGAGGTTCTCGAACGTCAAGTCCTCCGTCGGCAGCACGTCGGCGCCGTCGCGCGCGTTGAAGTTCCAAGGGTGCAGGTCGAGGTGCACGTTGGGGCGGGTCCGCCACTCCGGTTTATCCGTCGTCGCATCGCCGACACCCACCGGCACGTTCACCGTCGGTCTGTACACGCACCACCTGTCCTGACTCACGATCACCTCGCGTAAACACGCGGGCGTGAGTTCCGAGGGTACACAGCTGTGTTCCGAAGTCGACGCGGGCGGGGAATCATAAATCGTTTCTCGACGCAACACCGCGGCGAGACACGCCAGCACGCGCGGGTTCTGTCGGTTACGCACGAGCTGCCGCGTGAACACCGCGGGGTCTGGCGCCAGGCCGTAGGTGGCTACGTTGTCCATGAGGTCCCACGTGGTGCGGTCGTGTCTGGAAAGGCATCTGGAAGCTCCGGGCGTCGGCGGGAACTGGACGCGCTCGAGGTGATTCCAAATCTCGGCTCGGGTGGCCTCGCACTCGTCCTTCGACAGGACGTCGCGGTAGACGACGAATCCGTACCGTCGGAAGAAGACCATCGCCGCGGCGTCGTCGTCGTCGTGCACAGCTGTGTCGGCACCCCCCTCGGCACCCTCCATGTTCACGGCCGTGCGCACGCGCGGCGGCGGGAAGGACACGACGAAGCCGTCGGCGTCCATCGGCGGTGGATCTCGCGGTGGATACTCCGCGACCGCCGCGGCGTCCCGCGCCGCCTCCATCTTCTCCACCTCCGACGGGTCGAACCCTTCCTTGACGGCCTCGATGGCGGCGCGGCGCTTCTTCTTGCGCGACGCGGTGCCGCTCGGTACCCACGTCGCGCGCTTCAGCTGCGCGAGCTTCATCGCGGCGGACTTGACTCGTGTTGGGGACGCGCCGGCGGCTTTGAGGCTCCGCACCACCTCGAGCTGGGCGTCGTAGTCGTCGGCGTCCACGATGGAGTCCGCCGCGGCCGCGGGCGCGGGCGCGGCGGCGACCGGCGACTCAGCCATCGGGAGAGGCGCGCGCCGGCCCGAGTGTCGGTACAATCTGATGCGTGAGAAACTTTTACGGAAGCAGGATCTGCGACGTCGAGACGTCTCACACCCTCGGGGCGCGACGATGGCTGACGAGGGTGACGCCGCGGGCGGGTCGGTGCTCGTCGCCGAGGTGCTCCGCCAACGGGCGGTGAGGGAGCGGGCGCGATGGGAGGAGTTCAACCGAAGAAAGCGCGAGCAAGAGGAGGCGGTCGAGCGCGGCCGGGCGCGTCTGGTGCCACCATCGCGCCCCACCGCCGAGGCTGAAGCGCGGAACGACGACGACGACGACGGCGACGGGACGACTGCGCGTGCCGACGCGAGGTCCGAGCAACGACACGACGCTCGAGAACACGAAGAGGAGGAGGAGGACCCCATGTGCCGCATCTGCTTCAGCGGCGAAGAGGACGGCGCGAAGGGCGCGGACCGCCTCTTCTCCCCGTGCCAGTGCCGGGGCTCCCAAGGACTCGTGCACGTCCGATGCCTCAACCACTGGCGCGCGCGTTCCAGAAACAACGCGTCGTACTTCACGTGCAACACGTGCCACTACAGATACAACCTAGAGCGCGCCGCGTGGGCCAAGCGCATCGAGGACCCGCGGCTCTTAGCCGCGGTCTCCCTCTTCATCGTATCCGTCATCGTCGCGGCCACGGGAGTAGCCGTCACGTTCGTCGCGTCGCGAGTGCTCGCGCCGGCGTTCGCCAACCTCGCCGTGTTTTGCAGGACACGCGGGATCCGTAGCGGCGCCCTGACGTACGTGGAGCACCTCGGGAACCCACGGCCGAGCCACCACTGGCGGTCCGCGGTGACGGAGGCGTATCAAATTCCAAATGTAGATTCCAAGTCGCCCGAGCTCCGCGCGGCGCTTCGCGAGGCGCACATGTCCGTGACCCGCGCCGTGGCGCTCGTTGACACGTCCCCGGTGCACCTCGAGTTTGCGTTTTACCAGGTTGTGGAGTGGCTGCCGCCGTGGTGGTCGGTCGGCGGGCTGTCCGGGTGGCGGGACCATTTCCGGACGATATCGGTGGAACAGCTCGTCGGCGAAGTTTCGGACGGAACTCGATGGTGGTCCTTGCGGCACTGCTCACGCGGCACGGCGGATGCGATGGATTGCATCGTGGCGGGGCTGGTGCTGCTCGGGTTCGCTGCGTTCGGGTGGAACGTGGGGATGCGTCTGCGGGGTAACTTTCGGTTCAACCTCGAGCACTTACTGTTGCCGATCGCGATGATGGTGAGCTCGCACGGCGCCCGGACGGCGCGGCTGATCGTGCCGCTCGGTGTTGTTTACGGGTACTACAGGGTGTACGGCGCGGTGAGGGTGTGGAGTAAGGAGCTGTTGACGCGGTTCGGGGAGCGCGTGTTGGAGGTCCGGCCCCGAGGCGCGAGTTGAGCGAAGGTCGAGTTGAGCGTCGTCGCAAGAGTTTTTTACTCGTAGCACAAAAAATACTGAGGCGTTTATGAAAAGCAACACTAACACTGGTGATACACTCGGCGACGCCCGCTTTTGGCGACGCCACGATTCACGGAGGACGTTGTCATCGGTGGTGGTACAGTTTCGTGTGTGCGGGTACACAGCGTCGTCACCCTGGTACACAGCTGTGTGTCACCCTCACTCACAGGTCCGGCCTTCTTCTTCGCCGCTTGGACCAGTCCGGCGGTTCCTTCCCGCCGACGTCGTCGCCCTGCGCCTCGGGCTCCCAGCTCCGCTCCGCGACCATCGGGGACGCAAACTTGGTGGGGAATATCTCAACCTTCTCCCGCTGCGGTTCCGCGACGTCGCTCGTCTCCTCCGTGAACAGCCGCTTGAGGTTCTCCATGCTCAAATCTGTCAGTTTGTCCACCACGGTATCCGCGCCCTGCAGCTCGTACCGCGGCATCCGGCCGAGGAGCAACACGCTCTTAGCGCCGCACTCCATGCACGCCTCGGTGACCGTGGTGTTGTTCCCGAACACCACGCACCGCTTCGTGGTGCGTCCCATCGCGGTGCACGCGCGCTCTATGGGCAAAGGGTCCGGGAGCCAATCGCTGACGTCCTCGCCGCTCACGACGTTGGGCTCGCCAGTCGGCGATTCTGGATTTTCAAAGTACCCCGCGATCCCCATGCGTTCCAGGGACTCGCACAGCTCCCCGAAGCGCTTCTTGCTGTCCATCACCGCCATCGGCACCTTGGCCCGCTGAAGCAGCTCGAGGAAGTTTGAAACCCCGGGCTGAAGCTCGTCGGTCAGCCCGTTGGCTTGGACGATCTCTTCGAAGATCTTCACGCGTTCCTCGTTCAACCTCCGCATCTGCATCGGATCCCGCGTCCACATCAGCTGCCGCGCGATGAAGACCTCGGGCTTCATGGTGTCGCAGTGCTTTAAGACCATCTCGGGCGGCGGCGGGTGGTCGTGTTCCTTGGCGAGCCTCATCCAAGATTCTCGGTGCTCTCGTTCCCTGCTCTTGATGAGCACGCCCTCGAGGTCGAAGACGCATCCGAACCACGAGGTGGAGAGCATCATCTGCCGGACGAGCGGGTTGGCGAGCGTGGGATCGTCGGCGACGCCGACGGGCGGGAAGTAGGGCTTGGGCGCGCCGCGTTCCTCGAACGAGGGCATGGAGTCCGGTATGGTCGTGGGCCCCCCTCCGCCTCCGCCGGAGCCGGGACCGGCGCCGCCGTCGGGTGCGTCCATGTCGAAGTAGGAGCGCATCGCGGCGCGGCGGTGCATGCGCGCGGGCTTGGCGGGGCGCGCGAGCGACGTCGCGGACGCGCGCGCGGCGAAGGGCTCGCCGCGTCGTGCGTTGGACGCGAATCCCACCAACCCGTGCGAGGAGGATGACGCGGCGGGGAGACCGCGCGACCGGCGGCAGCAGGGCGCGACCGGCGCGTTGGTGCGCATCGCGGTCGCCATGTCCGTCGCCGCTTCCGACCGTCGGCTCGAAGCGAGAACGAGGAAGGCGGGCGGTGGTGGGGCGAGAGAGGCGGGCGCTCCTTCGGTTGTGGTCGTCGACGCACGCGTCTGCTGCGTGGCCAACGTTCCTGAGACCTGATCGCGAGAGTTATTCGGTGAGCTGGCTCATTGTGCTCCGCGGGTTAAAAGTCGTACGGTGGTCAGTCACGTGAAATAAGTAAATAGAGAGTGACACATGACTTTACGGTCATGAGTTTCGAATATGTCGTAAACACGAAAAAGGTCTTGAGAAGGCACCATGCTGACGCAAAATTCACAACGAAGGGACACGGGCCGAGAGAAGGTCGCCGGGGAGCGACGAGGTCCCGTCCGCCCGTCCGCTTCTCGTCAGGCGGCGCCACCATGCCGACGCACCCGCCCATGCTCCCGCGACGCGAGGGTCACACGCTGCGGATCCCCCTCCTTCCGCCGGAGACGGCGGGCGAATCAGACCATGATTCTCCACTCGACGAACCCACGCTCGAGCGACGAGGTGATTCTCCGCGCGCGTCGTCGCTCGACGACGACACCGCGCGCGCACACAGCGGCGACAGCGCGTCGCCGTCGTCCGAGACAGACACCGACGCGCTCTGGCCCCAGCCCTCGGTCCCATCACACAGGAACCCGGGCCTGGAAACCTTAGATTACGAGCCCGTGCACAACGACGTGATGTGTGAGATCCTCGACGACGACCGACGACACCGCAGCCTGACAAAGCACTTTTACGGCTACACCGGACTCACCTTGGCCAAGTACGCGCTGACCATCGTCGTCGGTGTGTGCACCGGGCTGTGCGCCGCGTTCATCGACTTTCTCGTCGACGAAGTGTACGCCCTCAAGCAGTGGTTAATATTGGTGAATTTCTCAAAAGGCTCGTCATCCGCCGGTCTTCACGCGAGCGCCGCGGTGCATCGCTCGACGCATTACGTCGCGGAGTACGTCGCGGGGTACACTGCGCTGTGCCTCGCGCTGGCGCTCGCCGCGGCGTCGCTCTGCCTCTTCTGGGCCCCGCAGGCGCAAGGCGGCGGCGTCACCTCGGTCATGGCGTACCTCAACGGCACCGCCATCCCGGGGCTGCTCTCGTGGAGGTCGCTGTGCGCGAAAGTATTCGGCGTCGCCGCCGCGTGCGGGAGCTCGCTCGCGGTCGGTCCGGAGGGTCCGATGGTGCACATCGGCGCCGCGATGGCCAGCGTGGTCACGCTGGCGATGCCGCGGGCTTGGCTCGGGGAGGTGCGGGGCGGGGAAAGTTTCGACGACGACGACGACGACGACTTAACCCCCGACGGAGGGTTTCATAACTCCGATGACTCCAACCGCCGGCATCTTCGAAAGCCGTCGAACGATCGAGGCGACGGGTCGGACGACGATGACCTCTTCGATACCATCGACGACGCCGCGAGTCTGGAAGAGTCCAGACGCCGCGGTGACCTACTCGCGGGCACCCGGCCGGACTCGAGAGGCGGCTCCCGAAGAGGATCCTTCGAACAAAACACGAGACGCGCGCGCAGGCTCAGCCGCGGCGGCAGCAGCGCCTACTCCGCGCACCGCCAGTTGGGTGGGAGCGGGCGGCATCCCACGCGCAGGGCCTCGCCCTTGTCACGGCTGCTCCTGGACCTAGCGTCGCACGCGACTCAGGTGAGCTTCTTTTTGTTTGTTCATTCTTTGTATTTCCGTATGGGCAATTGTAATGACGGGTAAGTGTTTTGTGTACAGCGTGAGTTTGTCTCCGCCGGCGCCGCCGCCGGGTTGGCGGCTGCTTTCGGCGCGCCCATCGGCGGCGTGCTGTTCTCCCTGGAAGAGGCTTCGAGTTATTGGTCCAAGAAGGTGATGTGGCGCTCGTTCGTGTGCGCCGCGGCGGCGACGATCGTCCTGGCGCTCTGCATGGACAAGGGCAACGCGGGGATGCTCTTCTTCGGTGAGTTGTTTTAATTCCCCGTATGGGCGATTAGTATGACGTCGTGTTGTGTTTTGTTCACAGGCGGGGTCAAGCCGGTGAGCCCACGGGATTACCTCCACCAGCTGCCGTTCTTCGTCATCACCGCCGCCGCCGCGGGGGTGTGCGGCGTGGTGTTCAACCAGCTCTCGCACTGGCTCACGCGGCACGTCCGGCCGCGACACGGCCGTGTCGGTTGGAAGCTATTCGAAGTCGCGGTCGTGTCCGTGGGAACCGTCGTTTTACGCTTCGCCGGTGAGTTTCTTTTATGTTAATCCTCGTACGGGCAATTCGATTGACGACATGTGGTTTTTTTACTCAGCCGCGCAAAAGTTCGGGTCTTGCGTCGACGTCTCCGAGGCGTGGGAGGACGACGACTTTGGCGTCCGGTTCCTCTGCCCGCACGGTAAGGTCAACGACGTCGCCACCGCGTTCTTCTCCTCCCCGAACAAGGCTATCGGATGGATGTTATCCATGGGCGAACGCGCGTGGGGGGAACCGTACGGGTTCACACCATGCGGGTGAGTGTCTTTTATTCGTTGTATCGGCAATTCGACTGACGGTGTGATTTGTTCACAGCCTAGCCATCTGCTGCGGGTGTTACCTGCTGATGATGATCGCGGCGTACGGGACGGCGGTGCCGGGCGGGATATTCATGCCGAGCATATTCCTCGGCGCGTGCGGCGGCGGCGCACTCGGGCTGTGCTTCCGCGAGGCGCTCCCGGAGTCGTGGGATATCCAGCCCGGGCTCTACGCCCTCATAGGCGCAACCGCGATGCTCGGCGGAGTTTTTCGATCGTCCATATCGCTGGTGGTCATCATGGTGGAAGGGACCGGCGGGATCACGTTCGTGTTCTGCATCATCGTCGCCGTCGTCGTGTCCAACGCGGTGTCGTCGTGGCTGCAGAAACACGGCGTGTACCACATGGATCTCAACCGCAACGAACACGTGGCGTACCTATCGGGTAAGTTCATTTTGGTTATTTTGGTATTTTGGTTATTTTGGTTATTTTGGTTATTTTGGTATCGTACGTGTACGGGCAATTGGACTGACGACGTCGTGTTTTGTGCACAGGGGAACCGCCGAGGAAATTCGCGCTGCTCACCGCCAGGGACCTGATGGCGTCGCCCGTCGCGTGCGTCGCCGAACACGAGCGGCGCACCCGCGCGCTCGAGCTACTCACGTCCACGTCGCACAACGGGTTCCCGGTCGTGGACGGCAGGGGCCGTTTAGTGGGCATGTGCCTGCGTTCGCAGCTCAGCGTTTTGATTCACGGACGCAATCACGCGACACCCGGGTCTAACAGCCCGTACGTTCGACGCGCGCTCGATACCTACATGAGGGTGGCGCACCTGCGGCGTGGACCGATGCCGCGGCCGCTGCTGCCGCGGCAGTACCCGCCCGCCGCCGCGTTGTCCGTCGCGGCGCTCGCGGAGTACGACCGGGAGATGTCGCGGCGGTCGGGGTTACGACTCGACGTCGGCGAAGACAGGTGAGTTTTTGGTTATTTTGGTTATTTTGGTTATTTTGGTTATTTTGGTTATTTTGGTTATTTTGGTTATTTTGGTTATCGTACGTACGGGCAATTAGACTGACGGCGTGTTTTGTTCACAGGGTCGGGCTCTTACTCAACGACGCTTTCGCCGCCATGCAGACCGAGGGTACCGAGCTGGACACGCGTGCTCGGTCGGGAGAGGACCTGGCCCGGCCGGACTCGCCGCCGATTGAGAAAGGCCGGGATAGCGGCGGTTCGCAGCGGCGGGACAGCGGCGGTTTCGGGTCCGAGTTTGGCGGAAGCCTTCGAGGCTCGGCGATGTTGTCGCAGATGAATTCGAGCGCTCACGGGTCGGGGAGCGAGAGCGGGTCGGGTCGTGGATCGATCGACGGCGCGCCGTCCCGCCCGCCGTCCGCGGGCGCGCGTCCATCCGTCGGCCACACGCGGTTCGCGCAGATCCAGATGGAGGCTCAGGTGGTTGACGGTGACGTGGCGACCCAGACGCTTCCGGGCCCGTCCGACGTGGGTCTAGAGCTCGGGCAGATTTGCGACTCGGAGGATGATGAGGAGGATGCAGACGACGCCGCGCTGGACGTCGCGAGTTTCATGCACCGCGCGCCGCTCGCGGTGCAGGCTGACTTCCCAGCCACGCGGGTGTACTCCATGTTCACGACGTTGGCGCTGCGGCACCTCACGGTGACGGACGCGGGGAACAGGGTTTTGGGCATCGTGACCAGAAAAGACGTCATGGCCGCGGTGGACAGATCGCATTGAAATAATATAGTCTTTCGGTCTTACAAATGAATAGATTAGTCAGGTGCCTGAACGTGTCACGACATACCTCGTCACGCACTCGTCAACCCTCGTTGAGCCACTGCTCCTCCGTGAGGTTGTTACTGTTCAGTATCCGCTCCACCCTGGTCACCCGTTCCTCGAGCGTGAGCAAATCGCGCCTCGTCGCCGCCGCGGGTGAAGCCGCGACGACACCCTCGCCCTCGCTCGGGTTGACGTACCCCGGCGCGGACGGGTTACTCGCCTGCGCGTCGCGTTCGGCGCGCATGAACTTGAGGCGCTCGAACGCCGCGGTTCGTTCGCGTTCCACGGCGTCGTCGTGTTCCGACTTTGTGGTGTAGTTTTTCTTGCTCACCGCAACCTTCTTCGGAAACGACGAACCCGCGCCAACCTTGGGTCCCCCCTGGGACACCGAGTTGTTGGCGACGCTGCTTGTGGGCTCGAGCGACGATTCACCTCCAGAAGCGTCTCCAGAAGCATCTCCAGAAGTATTTCCAGACCCCCCGGATACGTCCGAGCCGTCGTCCGGGTCCCCCTTTTCGTCGTCCTCGTCGGAGCTCGGCGGCCGAAACTTGTCGATCGAGCTGGTCACGATGCCGCTCCGGTTCTTGCTGCTCGAGTAGAGCTCCCGCGCTCGTTCCGCGTCCGCGCGTCTCTTCTCCGCCATCCGTTCCCGCGCGGCGTCCGCGTCGCTCTCCTTGAAGTCGCGAACCCTTCGATCCCGACCCGACTTTCCAACCTTGGCCACCCCGGCTGCCGCGGCGGTTTCCCGATCCGGCACGTGCATGTCCAGCGCGACCGGCGAGTAGTTCACGCCGCCGCCTGACGGACCCGGCGGCGCCGCGGTGGGCATCTGCACCCACTGGAACGGCCAGTGCGCGGCGCCGACGAAGATCTCGTTGTTGACGTTTTCAGCTTCATCCGCGATGATCGGGTAGTTCGGGTCAACCGTCCACGCGCCGTCGACGATGAACTTGAACCGGAAGGTACCGGTGGGCAAGATACACGTCGCCACGTGCGTCACGGACGTGTCGTCCTTCGAAGAGTTATTGTCGTTTGAAGCCCCATCGCCGTGAACCTTCGTCATCGTCAGCGTATGCGTCCAGCCACCCGCGGGGTCGCCGGTGACCATCACGTCGTCACCGCCGCCCCGCCACGCGAACGTCACGTGGTGCAGCTTGACCAAACTGGCGAGGTACGTATCGTCCTGCCACTGCGCATTCGCCGCGGTGTCTTGTGCGGAATCGCCTGAACCCTTATTCGCGGGTAACGCGCAGCGGATACCGCGGTTCGCCTCGATGGCGTCGGTCAGCCTGTGAACAAAACACGGGACTCAATCTGGTTGCCCACGCGTATACGGAAATAAAAAAACTCTCACCGCTTGAACTTTGCGGGATCGAGCGAGGACGCGAAGTCCGCCAGTCTCGAGCCGCTCCCGTTGTACACGTGGAAGTACGGGAGCTTGACCACGCCGAGCTTGCGGCACAGGTCTTTACACTCGTCGAACTCTACTTTGACGAAGAGCACGTCGGACTCTTGCGCGGCGAGCCTGCCAAGTCGCGGGTATAGGCGCCTGCAGCTGTTGCACCATTTCGCGTAGAATTCCACGACGAGGAGGGTGGACGCGCGGGCGTTGCCGTACGCCGCGCGCATGACGTCCCGTAGCTCCTCCTCGGATCGGACGTCGATGAAGTTGGGAGGCGACGGCGCTTCGTACCACCTTTTGTGGGTGGGCGGGGGGAACGGATGGAGATGGAGGGGCGCAAGATTAGTTTCAGCTTCGGACGCGCTTTTTCTTCAGGGTTGGGGTTGTGACGGTGTCGTGTGTGGGAGGATCGGGACGTGGGATCATGGAGGTGGGATCGTGTACGCACTTGTCGTCGTTGGAGATGCGCGCGTGTGCGGTGACGGTTGGTCGGCCCGCGTTTCGGCCGGCGCCCGCGACGGGAAGGGCGCCGGTGGGAACGGAGGCGCCGGCGACGCTGGGCCACGAAACGGCGTCTCCGCGCATGCGGGTGGCGGAGGCGACCGGTCCGCGGCACGGCGTGGATGCCCCTTGTGACCTTCTGGTGGATCCCACGCGGGGCGCGATGGCGACGCGCCCGGGCGCGGCTTGCAGGGTCATCATCGGGTTTGAACGACGCCCCTGCTGCGCGAGAGAGAGTGGTCGCCGGTGGTGCCGAGCCGGGATAAGAAGCAAGGGAGAGGACCATGACAAATAATTTGACCGAGGTCGAACTCGTGTAATTGGTATTTTATGTAACTATTTGCTCATATATTAACTAAAGTAGGTAACACCAAATAGGTTCGTATTTGTATTGATTGCCCGTAGGAGTGAGGTTCGTCCAGTTCGAACATGACGAATCAGTCGATATCCCCTCTCGCACGAGCAACGTTCGGGACAGACGAGGATGGCGCTCCGCGAGCTGGCGCGCAAGGGCGCGGGCCTGGTGGCCCGCGTCAAGTCGCAACCCGCGATGTTCAACGTCGCCAGGGCCATGACCGCCAAGGTCAACCAGGTCACCGGCGCACCCATGGAACTCTACAAGCGCAAGGTGAGTCCGAGCTCAGATGATGATGACCCCGCTGTCCTTGCGCCATAGGAAACCCTATTTTCATCCATCCATCGACGCCCCCCGACGCGCCCCATAGGAAACCCAGGCTCCGTCCAGACCGACTGACGCTCCCCCGCACGTCCGCGTTCCTTCCACGATACCCGCAGGTTGTCATCTACCGACCCGCGCGCGCCGCGTGCCAGCAAGGCAAAGCCTTACTCAACACCTGGAAGATCCACCCGGGCGAACAACAAAAGTGGGAAAATCCATTAATGGGCTGGACCAGCACCGGCGACGCGTCCGCGCACCAGTTCAACTCGACCATGTACTTCGACTCCAAAGAGGCCGCGATGGCGTTCTGCGACAAGCACGGGTGGGAGTTCGACGTCCAGGAACCGCAGCTCATGGGCAAAGGCGCGTCCACGATCCCGGGCGCGGGTAAGGCTGGCGTGAGGCCCAAGTCGTACGGCGACAACTTTTCGAGCGCGAGGAAAGGGACCCCCATTTGGCCGCACCCGGGCTTCGGCGCCGAGGCCAAGAACTGATGATTGCGTTGATACGCCGGAGGAGGAGGTGTGCGTCAGTATATCTTAACCGTTGTAATTCAAACCCGTACATGTAGAGACATACTGCGCAGGCTTTCGCGCTCGATGATCATCGATTTTTGCGTCGATTTTTTTGCACAAGTTCCGAGAAAGCCTTCGGCGAGATTAGATTTCTGCCGCCGCCGCCGTGCACTTCGCGAGGCGCGGGCGGATCGCGGTAGCCCCCCCGCATCGCGCGTCGGCGCGCGATACCTCGACGAAAAGGTCGCCATGCCGCCTAAATACAAGATGCGGTGTCACTACGACATCCTCGGCGTCAACCGCGACGCCAACGAGTCGGAGTTGAAGCGCGCGTACCGCAAGATGGCGCTGGAGTGGCACCCCGACAAGAACTCGCACCGCCCGGAAGAGGCGGAGACGCGGTTCAAGGAGGTCCGAGGCGCGTACGAAACCTTATCGGATCCCAACGAGCGCGCGTGGTACGATTCGCACAGGGAAGCCATCTTAAAGGCGGGGAAACACGCGGCGGGGGGCGAAGACATGAGGCCGGAAGACGAGATCAATCTCATGCCGTACTTCACCGCAAACGCCTTTCGCGGCTTCGGCGACGACCCGGGCGGGTTCTACGACACGTATTCAACCCTATTCACGGCGCTGGACAAGCAAGAGCAAGCGGCGTCACTCGCCGCGGGGAAGGACCACTTCAAATCCTCGCCATCGTTCGGGACGTCGGATGCGCCGTGGGTTCAGGTCAAATCCTTCTACGCGCACTGGGGACTCTTCGCCACGCTGAAGACGTTCGCGTGGGCGGACGAATACAACCTCGCGGAAGCTCAGAACCGCAAGGTGCGACGCCTGATGGACGAGGAAAACAAAAAACTGCGACGCGGGGAGGCGCGCGAGTTCAACGACGCCGTCCGGCAGCTCATCGCGTTTGTGCGCAAAAGGGATAAACGATACATCGCGCACTCCGCGGAGCAGGCCAAGCTGGAGAAGGCGAGGGCGGCGGCGGCGGAGCGTAAGCGCTCGGCGGCGAAGAAGGCGCGGCAGGAGGCGGCGAGCGCGTACGTCGAGGCGGACTGGGCGCAGGCTGAGGCGCCCGAGTGGCTGGCCCGGGAGATTGAAAAAGAGGAGGAGGCCAAGGCGCGGAAAGAGGCGGCGAAGCAGGACCTGTACTGCCCGGTGTGCAAGAAGAAGTTCAAGTCGCAGAAGCAGTGGGAGAACCACGAGCAGAGCAAGCAGCACAAGGCGGCGGTGCAAAAGCTGAAGGAACAGATGATGGAGGACGAGGAGGTCGTCAAGGCTGCGCTCGACGACGACAGCGACGAGGAAAGCGACGTGGAGGAAGTGGACGAAAAACTACGAGCCGAGCTGGACAGCCTCGACGTGAACGAAGATGAAGACGACGACGACGAAGACGACGAGGAAGAGGACGAGGAACGTAAGGATCTATACCGTAACTGGGTGCCCAAGGATAAGAGCAAGAACCCTCGACTGGCGAGCGACGACGAGTCGGAGTCGAATTCGGATTCGGATTCGGACGAAGAAGAAGATGACGAGGACGAGGACGCCGCGCTCGCGAGGATGATGGGACACGCCAGGACCAAGACCGCGACCAGGACCCGGGCCAACGCGGACACATCGGATACGAGCGACGAGGAGGATGAGGGCGAGGACGACGCCCTGGAGCGGATGATGCGAACGAAACGCCGCGTCGCCTTCGCCGACGAGGTCCGCGGCGAAGATGGCCCGGAAGAGTCCGGTTCCGACTCTGAGACGGAATCGGTGACCACCGTCGGGAGAGCCGAGCGGCTCGCGCGGAACAAGCCGAGGGCGCTGCTCAAGAAAGGGAAGCTCAACGCGCGTAAGAAGGACGTACAGGCGCCCGTTCAATCGACCAATCCTTTACATCTGCTGGATTCGGACTCGGACATGGACGCCATCGCGGAGGGTGACGAAGACGACGAGGATGATGAAAACAACAACGGCGGCGGCGGCGGGGGGGCTCAGCGCGCGAGCATGTTCGGCGTTCTGGACGCTGAGGTTGTCGACGACGGTGCCGGTGCGACGCCTTCACGTGTCGTTCCCGATGATGATGACGACGAGGATGATGACGAGGATGGGAGGGCGAAGGAGGCTGCGAAGAAGCCGAACAGGCGCGCCAAGAAGAAGGGTTTCGAAAAGCCGGATGCCGACGCCGGCGCGAATATGATCCGGTGTTCGATGTGCAAGCTGACGTTCGCGAGTGGCAACGCGCTGCACAAGCACCTGAAGGACGCGCACAGCGGCGTGCACAAGAAGAAGCGTTGATTCAATTGAAATCTGAAAATCTCGAATAGAACAAACGACGGCGACAGCGTACGATACGCTACCCTCGGCACGACCGCTTGTGCTTCAAAATCTCAATCGTCGTGAGCTCCAGCGTCTTCCCGCATTTACCGCACTCGAACGAACGAGTCGGCCCCGACGGCTTATCACCCGCCGCGGTATCCCCGCCGCCGTCGAACAGGTTGACGTGCCCGCCGAGATCGTCCTTCGTAACCTCCGGAGGTTCAACCTCCGTGACCTCCTTCTCGACGGTCGCCCGCAGCGAAACCGACTCCCGCGGCAGACCCAAGTTTGCGCCGCCCGCCAGCTCCTCCTGCAAACTCGGCCCACACGCGCCGCCCTTTCCAAAGTTCGCGGGTAACGCCTTTGGATCCCGCGCCTCCTCCGGTAACCCGCACCGTTCCCTGTGTTTGTCGATCTCCTGGTAAAACGCCATCATGGTCTTCCCGCATTTGGGGCACCGCCATTGTTTACGAAGGTGCGGCGCGGCGGCGTGGTCGGCGAGGTCGTCCTCTTTCTCCCTCAGCGCCGCCCACCGGAGCCACGGCGCGACCGCGATCCCGACGAACGGTGTTGTTCGCGTCGTCTCTTTCTCTTCTCCGTCGGCGTCCGGAGACCTTCCAGAGACGTCCGGATACTCCGGTGGAAGGTTCCGGAGCAAAGCTGATTTGGACACCACCTCGACGTCGTAGCGAACGGGCCATTCGACAAACTTCGCGAGGTCCTCCGCGAGGTCCGCGCCGCGCACGCCGTGTTCGCCCCACGGGGACG
>Ga0315315_10003388_pt1 | contig 14648 bp, 12 predicted proteins | sample M140m3416metaG_FD_203699 | JGI IMG/M metagenome (GOLD analysis project Ga0315315, IMG submission 203699) | Ammonia-oxidizing marine archaeal communities from Monterey Bay, California, United States - M1 40m 3416 | ecosystem: Environmental > Aquatic > Marine > Intertidal zone | place: USA...
GATTGCGATGGCCAACTCACCTCGCGCAGCAAAGACGTCTCCGAGAATCGCCGCAGCGCGCGCGAAGTCTTGATCTTCCTGCGCGACCTTCTGGAGGACCGAAATAACATCTTCGTCGCGGCCTTCGGCATGATAGATCTCCCCCGCGCGCACAAAAACACCGGCCTTCTCGAGTAGCTCCGCTTCCCGCAGGGCGTTCCCACACAAGGCGAAGCATTCGGCGGCTTCGGTAAACCGGCCGGCGTTTTCGAAAGCGTCGCCGGCGCGGTCTCGGTCGCCTGCCAGTTGGAACATTTCAGCCGCGGCTGCGAACCCGTTTTGCGCTTCGTAACACTCCGCCGCCTTCTCGTATTGTTCAAGCGTGCGATAGAGATCGCCCGCTTCCATATAATCGCCTGCTTCTTCAAGCAGCACCGCCGCGCGCTCACTATCCCCAGAGTCTCGAAGGTGCTGACCCAGAAGCCGCGAAGCATCCGCGCCCTGCCCGGCCTGCCGAAGCGCTTCGGCAGCCTTCTCGACTTCGCCCGCTTGCTGGTAGTGAATCGCGGCCGTATCATAATCGCCTAGCATTGCACTGACTTCGCCGGCTTCAATCGAACACCCCCCGCGCTCGAAAATAGCCAGAGCCTTGGCGGCATTCTCTGCTTTCAAGTAGAGCTTACCGGCCTGACGAACGAGCTTCGCCATGTCCGCAGACTTCTTCGGGTCGAGATCGGCACTGCCCCCCTCATCCATGAAGGCCCTCTCCAAATTCTCGGCGGCCAGTCTCCAATCCTTGCATTTCACATACATAGCCGCGGCATGCCGCGGAAAATCCGTCTCGGCGTAACACTGAGCGGCCTCACAAAATAGCCCGGCCTTCTCGAACATCTCCGCCGCAACGCTCTTATACCCACACTTTAAATAGCAATCGGCTGCACGACCCCAGTCTCCTTGCTGCCCGAAGATTGAGCCCGCGGCTTCGTAATTTTCTCCTTCGAGGTGGAGTTCCGCTGAGTCCACGAATCGATTCTGATCGTGCCTAATATCAGCGGCACGTATGTACTCGCCCGCTTCTATGTAGATTTTTGCTGCTTCGTCGAGCAGTTCATAGTTCCAAAGCAAATCAGCGGCTTCGAGAAACTCGCCCTGCTTCCGCAATTTCTTCGCTTGCTTAATCATTTTTTTGGCAACGCGCTTATCCGCTCGCGTCTCGACCTCAGCTTTTCCGCCGGCCGCCTCTGAGATCTTTTCTTTAGGCGTGACGTCGACACCGCCTCTGCGTCCCGATAAACCAACTGAGAAGCCTAACAAGAGCAGACCCGCTGGGAGTAAGACGAACCGCAGCAAAGTCTCAGCAAGACCCTCTTCCAGCGTGACAGCAAAATCGCGGGACACACCGACGCCGGCATCCATGGCCGCACGATTGAGTACTTGCAATTGTCGTCGCGCCTGATCGGCTAACTCGGTTTTGGTGCCGTAGCGCGCGAGCAATGCAAAACCGCCGAGTGCGGTGAACACACAGGCGAAGGGGAACAACAAGATTTGGGCGACGATTCGCACGCAGATACCCATGTAGTCCCTCGGCGGGGATCCGTTCGGATTCCCGACGAAACACTCACCACCCGGTGCGCGCCCACAGGAGTCCAGACTCGCGTATCGGCCACCCCGAGCCTACGGATGAGTCGGGAATCGATCATCTGCGACGGACTCGACAGACTCCCGTATGCTTCTGCAGTGTCTACGTCGAATCCCGTACTCCCCCATACAGCCCCGCCCAACCTTCATTGTGTTGAACGCAGAAGAGCCCTTGAGCGTCGTAGTAATCCTGCTTCAACTTTCGTAGCGGCATTCAGGCGACGAGTCGCTCTGTCCGCGCTCGCATTTCTGAATCTGTGGGCGCTTCCAATTGGGGCGGCAGATCCCCCTCCTTTTGAGACGCACAAGCATGAGATCATTGGCCAGATCCACCAGGTCTGGACGCCCTCGATTTCCGATTGCGCCGAAGCTGCTTCCGACCTGCTTGTACTGAGCACACGCGGCGGCCCGCCGACGCCCGAAAAGCGGATCACGTGGATGCCCTGTGGCTCCTCACTCGTACCCGACGATCCCCGGATTACCGAACGCCGTATCCCCGACGAAACCTCGGTCGTGGATGTCGCGAATATCACGGGCCGCGATGGCGTTCAGCTCGTGCTCGCCTCCGCGGAGGGCATCAGAATCGAGGCGCTCGAAAGCGACGAGGCCGATCGGTTCATCAAAGTTCCTGGCGGGCTCGCGCTTCCGGCCCGGGCGTGGGAGCTCTCCCGCATTCCGATGATCGACGACTGGGAAGATCTCGGGTCACCCAGTGCGCTGGCCCCTTCAGCGCAGGGCGCTTGGCTCATAGACCTCGAAAGCGGTGCCGCTCGGTCGCTCCCGCTCCCGGTCTTCGCTGCTTATAAGACCTGGATGCCTAGTCTTCCGAAGACCGAGTGGAGATGGCTCGTCGAACAAACGCGCTGGCCAACGCTTTCGCGGGGGGACGAAAACGGGGACGGACGTCTCGATCTGATCGCGATGAGTCGCTGGGCAATTTGGATTTACCACGCGGGCCCGGACGGCCTGCCGGCTACGCCGAGTCGAAAGATCCCGCTTGCGCCCTTCGATCAAGAGCAAGAGCGCGAATGGGAAACGACCGCCACGAATTATTTCGCGCGCGATCTCGACGGGGATTCGCGGGTAGACTTGGTGCTTAGCACCGTTGGCGGCGGCCTCACCGAGGGCCGCACCAGCAGCCGCGTCTACCTCAACCCGGAACCACCGGCGAGCGCCGAAGGCTCGAGGAGCGGGGGTCTCGATCCGACGCGTACGCCGGATGCCGCGCGAGTGATCAAAGGCGGATTTTCGGGCCTGAGCTTCGTCGACGTCGATGGGGACGGCCGCGATGAGATCCTGGAAACGAGTCTCGAGTTCGGTGTGCTTCAGGTCGTTCGTTTTCTTCTGACGCGCACCGCCGAGACACGGGTCAGGATCCTTCGTCTCGACGCGTCGGCCGAGGGGGGCACCCGAGAGATCTTCGAAGACGATTTCGCCTTTACCCTCGACTTCGATAACGGGGGAGCGACCGGTCTCGTCCCAAGTCTCGGAGACTGGAACGGCGACGGCGTGCTGGACTTCTACCTGGCCGATGGCGATGACGCTGTCACTTTTAGGATGGGCTCGAAACGCCCGGCCGAACCGATCTTTGGCCGCACCTTCGGTCAGCTCGAGATTCCCCTCATTGGAGGCCAGAGTCGCGTCGCCGATCTCGATGGGGACGGCCTCGACGAGATCGTCGCCTTCAACACCCGACTCCCCGACGCACCGCTCATCGTCTTCGAAAACCTCGGCCGCTTCCCGGGAACTCGACCGACGCTCAACGAGGCGGACGAGGCTGGCCCACACGGCCCAAAAGAATAGGTCTCGCTAGGTCGCCACGATCAGGCTCGCGTAAACGGGACATCGAGATGCATGAAGGCTCGCTCGGTCGCAACGCGCCCACGTGGAGTCCGAGTCAGAAAACCGCAATGAATCAAGTAGGGTTCGACGACATCTTCGAGCGTTCCCTTGTCCTCTCCAACGGCTGCCGCGAGGGTTTCGAGACCGACGGGCCCACCCCCGAACTTCTCGACAAGGGTCGAAAGAAAGATCCGGTCAAGACCGTCAAAGCCGGCTTCGTCCACGTCCAGTCGCTCGAGCGCAAAGCGCGTGGTCTCAAGCCGGACGTTGCGCGAATCCCCATCTCGTACCGCGGCAAAGTCACGCACACGCCGCAACAGACGATTCGCGATGCGCGGGGTTCCCCGAGCGCGGCGTGCTATTTCGTGGGCCGCCTTGCCTTCAATTTCAGCACCGAGCAAGCCGCCCGAGCGCGCCACGATCTTTTCGAGATCTGCCACCGGGTAGTACTCAAGCCGCGCAGACCAGCCGAAGCGGTCACGAAGCGGCGATGTCAGCAAGCCGGCTCGCGTTGTCGCACCAACCAGCGTAAAGCGCGGCAAGTCGAGTCTAATAGAACGCGCCGTCGGCCCCTCACCTATCAACAAGTCAAGCTGGAAATCTTCCATCGCCGGATACAGAATCTCTTCCACCGTCGGCGAGAGCCGATGAATTTCGTCGATAAACAAGACATCGCCGGCCTCGAGATTAGAAAGCAATGCCGCGAGGTCACCGGGACGTTCGATCGCAGGCCCGCTCGTTGCGCGAAACTGAGCGTCGAGTTCGGTGGCCACAATGCGTGCCAGAGACGTCTTGCCTAAGCCTGGTGGCCCATGAAAGAGGACATGGTCCAAAGGCTCATCGCGCTCCTTGGCCGCCTGCACAAACACGCTCAGGTTCTCGCGCAGCCGCGGCTGGCCTATCATCTCCTCGAGATTCTGCGGCCGCAGCGACTCCTCGGCGCCACGCTCTTCGGGATCCTGCCCCAGATTGAGCTCTCCTCGCTCCACGCGTTTCCCTTTCATTCACTCGGGCGGGCCGAGGCTCTATACGAATTCAAATCACGCTCGCGCGCAGTCTGCCAGATGCCTCTCGGCCTCGCCTTTTCAGCGAGACTATTGAGCGAGCCTACGAAGCGCCAATCGAATCAATTCTTCAAGAGGTGCTCCGGGTTCGGCTTCTGACAATGCGGACTCGACAACCCGCTCCGCCTGTGGGCGGGGGTAGCCTAGATTCACGAGCGCCGACAATAGTTCTTCGTCCGGCGTCGTCTGACCGAAGTCCGTCGGCTGCCCCGTAGCGTCATCGGCGCCCATTCGACCTGCGAGCTTTTCCGCACCTTCGCGAAGCTCGACCCCAATCCGCTCTGCCAACTTCGGCCCCACACCCGGCGCCTTCTTCAAGCCCTTCGCATCTGCGTCGCGCAGCAAACGGAGCAGGCGATGTGGCTCCATGCCAGAGAGAATCGATTGCGCGAGTTTCGGCCCAACGCGATTGGCCTTCAGCAGCAGGTGGAAGAGTTCCTTCTCGAGCGGCGTCGAAAAGCCATAGAGCGTGATTGCGTCCTCGCGCACAGCCGTATGAACTAACAAGGAAACGGTCTTCCCCACATCCGGCAAAGACTCGAAGGTGCAGAGTGGTACGAGCAGTTCGTAGCCGACGCCACGAACGTCGAGCACTATTCGCGTGGGGGCCTTCTCGCGAAGGTTGCCTTCCAGCCAAGCAATCATGAAGGTGTCTCCGTCTTGCCTGCAGCGTGAGTGCCTGAGCTGACAGCGCGCGCGGCGAGGGCTTTGGTCATGGCGCGACGGTGGTTTCGTTGACGCCCTCGTATCGGTAGATCCGCTAACGCGCCGGCGTTTGCATAGCTGAGCGCGAGGGCGAGCGCGTCGGCTGCATCGGTTGGGGGCTGCTTCTCGAGTGAAAGAAGCTTCGTCACCATCAACTGCATCTGAGCCTTGTCTGCCGCACCGCTGCCCGTAATCGCCTTCTTCGCCTGACGCGCAGCAAGCTCCGCCACACGCACGTCCGCCTGCCCTAAGGCCGCCAACAAGGCGCCACGTGCCTGTCCAAGCACCAGCGCCGAGCGCGGATTCGAAGCGATGAAGACCTGCTCCACGACAGCTACTTCCGGTTCGAATTCATTGAGCAGCTCAGACAGACGGTGATGTAGAAAGTTCAGCCGAACCGACAAGTCGGCCCCGACCGGCGGACGCAGAATGCCGTGCGTCACGTGCCGAACCCGACGGCCTTCGCGCTCTATCAGCCCGAAACCCGTCGCACTCGAACCAGGATCCACCCCCAGGATCCGCATGCGTTCACCTCGTCGTCCTCGTTTGTGTGCTTAGGACGTGTTTTTTGAGCTTGTATCGATCAGATTCGGTCTAACTCGCGAAGCTCTCGAGATCCTCTTCCGAGATATCGAAGTTCGCATAGAAATTTTGCACATCGTCGAGATCTTCAAGCACGTCGGCTAGTCGCAGCATCTGCTCCGCTTCCTTGCCCACGAGCTTCACCGTCGTCGACGGCTCCATGGTCACCTCCGCGGAAGAAGGTTCGAAGCCAGCTCCGCCGAGCGATTCCTTGACTGCGTGAAACTCATTCGGCGAGGTCACGACTTCACAGCCCTGCTCGCTTTCAATTACGTCATCCGCGCCCGCTTCAAGTGCTGCTTCGAGGACCGCGTCGGTATCTAGCGAATCTCCGGCCTCGAAGAGCAGAATGCCCTTCTTATCGAAAAGGTAGGCCACGCATCCGGAGGCCCCGAGGTTTCCGCCGTTCTTCGCCAAAGCATGCCGCACGTCGCCCACGGTCCGGTTCTTATTGTCGGACAGGGTCTCGATCAGGATCGCGGTGCCGCCAGGGCCGTAGCCTTCGTAGACGGCTTCTTCGAAATTCTCCCCGTCGGTCCCACCGGCGCCCTTTGCAACGGCGCGCTCGATATTGTCCTTGGGCATATTGGCTTGCTTGGCCTTATCGATGATCAGCCGAAGTCGTGGGTTCGAGTCGGGGTCACCGCCACCTATCCGGGCCGCAGTCTGCAGCTCGCGAATCAACTTCGTGAAGATCTTCCCTCGCTTGGCATCGAGGGCACCCTTCTTGCGCTTGATCGTGGACCATTTTGAATGACCGGACATCTACGCTTGCTCCTGGCGAGTAGGAAGGTTTCCACCGCGAAACCCACCATACCGCTTGGGCCATGGGGAATTCGAATGAACTAAGTCCGAAATAGCACACAGGACCCCGAGAACCATCCGCCGAGACCAATCCATCCTTCTCGCGCGCATTCAGTCAGACTTCCAACCGACCGATACGCATGGGGGTAGAGCTGAATTTACCTATGCCCCCGAAGGGCATAGTGGCCGCAGCAATCCGCGTCTAAGGAATCTCGCAAACGAGCCGGAGACACCGGCAAGAGAGCCTGAAGCGACCGATGAGGAGTATCCGACATGGCGGAAATCGCCGTTGGAATCGATCTGGGAACGAGCAACACCTGCGTTTCGATCATGCAGGATGGCGAAGTGAAGGTGCTCGATAATGCGTTCGGCGAGCGAACCTCCGCTTCTGTCGTGCATTTCCACGAGGATGGCAGCGTCGAGGTGGGGAACTCCGCCAAAGCCAAGGTCATCCACGCGCCAGCGCAAACCGTAAGCTCGGCGAAGCGTTTGATCGGCCGGTACCACTTCTCCGAAGAAGTGAAGAAGGCCCAGGCCGTCTACGCCTACGAAATCGTCGAAGCCCCCAACCATGGTGTGCGCATAGAGATCCGTGAGGAAGAATTTTCGCTGCCGGAAATCTCCGCGATGGTGCTGCGCGAAATGAAGCAGATCGCTGAGCGACATATCGGTGACAAGGTGACGAAGGCAGTGATCACCGTGCCCGCCTACTTCAATGATAATCAGCGTCAGGCCACCAAGGACGCCGGCCGTATCGCCGGCCTCGATGTCCTCCGCATCCTAAATGAGCCGACCGCGGCTGCCCTCTCCTACGGCTTCGGCATGGGTCTGAACCAGCGCGTTGCGGTCTACGACCTCGGTGGCGGCACATTCGACATCTCAGTCCTCGAGATCGGGAAGGATATTTTCGAAGTCCTCGCGACCTCCGGCGACACATTCCTTGGCGGCGATGATTTAGATGACCGCATTATTGATCTGCTCGCAGACGATTTCGTGGGCAAATACAAAATCAACCCGCGCAACGACCCCTACGCCTACGAAAAGCTGAAGCTCGCCGCAGAGAACGCCAAGAAGGCGCTCTCCATAGACGAAGAGACTCACGTCGCGATCGACGAAGTCATGAAGAGCGCAGAAGGCGAGACGCTCGGGCTCGAACGCACCATTACCCGCAGTGAGTTTTCTCAGCTGACTCACGATCTTGTCATGCGGACCTTCAAGGTCTGCGACGAAGCCCTACAGCAATCGGACCTAACGGTGCGTGATCTGGATGGCGTAATTTTGGTCGGTGGGCCGACACGGCTCCCGATGATTCGCGAGGCCGTGGCGCATTATTTCCAACAGGAGCCGCGAGTCGACGTCGATCCCGACGAAGTCGTTTCCATGGGCGCCGCGATTCATGCGGCTTCTTTGGTCGGCGAAGCGCCGGACTCGATGTTATTGGATGTCACGCCTCTCGACCTTCGAATCGGAGTCGCCGGTGGCCTCGCGGAACCGGTGATCGAACGCAACACGCCGATCCCGATCGAGCAGACACGTACCTTCACGACCTTTCAGGATCACCAGGAATCAGTCCAGATTCGCGTCTATCAGGGCGATCATCGTCAGGCTGATGACAACGCGATGCTCGGGCAGTTCGAGTTCTCGGAATTCAATAAGGGCCTTCGCTCGGACGTCAAGATCGATGTGACCTTCGAGATCAATGCGGACGGCATCGTCAACGTGACGGCCTCAGACCAAGCGACCGGACAGGAAGCTTCGACGCAGATAACGCTCTCCTCCGGTCTCGCCGAGGAACAGATCGAACGCATCATCGAGCAGGACGTCGCCGGCCGTGTCGCGACAGCAGCCAAGGCGGCAGCCGCGGCGCAGAAGCAGATCAGGCCTATCATGAACAGTGGTGACGTGTCCGGCACGACAACGGCGAAAGTCACTGGCGTCGCATACTCGCCCTTCGGCGATGGCAAGACCGATCTGTCCGGGGTAGACGATAACGAAATCAAACTGGAGGACGTCTCCGAGGCTGAACTTGACCTGATCGATGACGACGAGTTGATCCAGCTGACCCAAGAAGCGGATATGAACATCGGCGCCGACGGGATCACGCTGGACATGCCCGCCGACCAAGCACCCGACGATGATGACGACGGATTATTCGACACTTCGGGTGGAGACCTAGCAGCAGGTCCCGAGGTCCAGCTGACCGACGAGGAAAAGTAGATTCTCATGAACGCCGCGATCGACCCTCTTGAGATCTCCGCGCTCGCTCGAATCATGGACGAGCTCGACTACTATCAGTTGTTGAACGTCGACCCAAAGGCGTCCACGACCGATATCCGTAAGGCGTATCACGCTTCCTCGCGGAGCTTTCATCCCGATGCAAATCGCACCTTGAACGAAGACCTAAGAGGTCATTGCGGCAAGATCTCCAAGCGGATCACCGAGGCCTACTGCGTACTTCGAGACTCCCGTCGGCGATCCGCTTATGACTCGAAGCGAGCCGAGGGCAACTCGCTTCGAATTCAGATATCAGAGGCCAAGACCACTCACGTCGAACAACGCAAAGCCGAGGCGCGTGGCGCCACGCCGCAAGGACGTCAGTTCCATGCGAAGGCCGATTCGGACCTGAGGGCAGGCAATCTCGCCGGTGCGATACAAAACTTGCAAATGGCTCTGACCTTCGAAGCCGACAATGTCGGATTCAATGCGCTGGTCACCGAATGGCGGGAGCGCAAGAAGGCTTCTTCCTGACGCCACCCTGACCTTCAGGTGCCCCTTGGTGCTTCTTGGCTGCTAACCTGAGGTCATGTTGTCGACACCTACCCGATGGCGCACGCCGAATCTCTTGCTCGTTTCTTTCTTCCTTTGCGGGCTCTTGCTAAGCGCCTGCGCGGATGACTCAGGAGGCGCACCCAACGCCACGAGCTCGAACGACGCCGATCCCCATGCGGCTGCCCATTCGGAAGTCGCGGCCGGCAGCACTAGCAAGACCGCCCGAAAGGGAGAGAAAGCCGCCCGCAATCCCAACGAGCGACCTGTTCCGGCCTTCGAGGGGACGACCCTCTCCGGCACTCGTCTCGCAATGCGCGACATGCTGGGAACGCGACTCGTTCTGTTCTTCTTTAATCCCGAAGTCGACAACGCGAAAACTGTCGGCATCGCTGTGCAAGAAGCGGCAGACGCCGCCTCCGATCACAATTTCCGGGTCATCGGCATCGGCATCGGCTCCTCGGCGTCCGCGCTCTCCAGATTCACTAAAGAGCAGGGGTATACGTTCCCGGTGATCGACGACAGCAGTGGTCAAATTACAATGAAGCTCCGTTTGCAGATCCCGGTCGCGATCCTCGGCATCGACGCGGACGGATATGTCAGCTTCGGTCTCGCGAGTTTCGCTCCCGGCGACGAGGCAACAGCCTCCGCCCGGGACCAGCTACGTCCTGCCCTACGAATCGAAGACCCGGCCGAGGCCGGCGACGGCGAACTCCTCTCCTTCCCCGAAGCTCCGCAGCTGAATGTCGTCTCACTGGGATCCGGCGACACCGTCTCGATCGAGTCTCTACGCGGAAAAGCGGCTATCGTGATCTTCTTCCTCCACACCTGCCCCCATTGCCATAAGGCTCTTGAGGCGATTGAGAAGATCATGAAGGGCTTGCCGGATGAGCAGAAGCCCGAGCTCGTGGCGATCTCGGTTCAGAACTCGCCCGCGGCCATTCGTAAAGCGCTCGCCGACCTCAATCTCGACTTCTTTACTCCCTACCTCGACCCTGGCAACAAGGCTGCCGAGCGATGGGGCGTAACGGGTGGTGTGCCGGTCGTGACTGTGATCGATGCCGAAGGGCGTATTCGACATCGCAGCCAGGGCTGGAGTGAAAAGCGAGACGGCGGGATGCTGCGAATGCGCGTCGCTGCGGCGACGGGGGCGCATGTGCCCATGCTGCTGGACGCAAAGGGTTTCACGGGCAACGATGCCTGCGGCGTCTGCCACGAACAGGAATATGCGACCTGGCAATACACCAAGCACGCGACCGCCTTCGACACCCTCGTCACCCACGGGGCGGATCGGCGCAAAGATTGCGTGGGCTGCCACGTCGTCGGGTACGAAGAAAAAGGCGGATACGATTTTGTGACGCGCCCCGCGCATCTAGAGGACGTCGGCTGCGAATCCTGTCATGGTCGCGGCGGACCGCACCTCTCTCCTACTTTTGTTCCCGTCGCAGAGTCTGGCAAAGACAAGGGGAAGAAGGACTACGCGCAGGTCTGTGCGACCTGCCACAACCCGACCCACTCCCTCGGCTTCGAATTCGATACCTTCCACGCGATGGTTTCCCATGCGAAGATCGCGGGTCTGTCCAACGAAGAGCGTGCCGGACTTCTTGAGGGCGGACCGAGTCGCGACCTCCTCCCTACCTCCGCCGATCACGTAGGCTCCCTGGCCTGCCAGAGCTGCCACACGAAGGAATTCGAGACGTGGAAGGCAAGCCCCCATGGTCACGCGGTCGCCACCCTCGAAGCCAAGGGAGAAGCCTCTAATGCCGAATGCCTCCAGTGCCACACAACGGCCTACGGCAAGCCGGGCGGCTTTCCGGAAGGCGCGAAGGTCGCCGACCATGGCGACCTTGCGAGCGTCGGCTGTGAATCCTGCCATGGCCCGGGCGGCGATCATATCGGCGAAAACGCGAAGCGCGTTGGAACAATTCTTTCGCTCGGCGATAAATGCGATTCATGCGTGATCCTCAAGGTCTGCGGATCCTGCCACGATGATGCGAATGATCCGGGCTTCCAGTTCGAAGTGGAACAACGCATCGACGATCAGCGCCACGGCACGATCGAGTCCGCGGCCACCCGAGCCGGCAAATCCGCTTTCCATCCGCACGATCCCCAAGACACCGACGCCAGCCGCTCACTCGCACGTGCGGCTGGCCTTGCCCATGACCGGGCGCTCCTCCGACATGCCTTCGACCACACTCCCGTGCATGGAATAAAGGGTGGCCACTCCGAGACGAGTGACACACCCGGCGGCCGAGGCTAGCCCCGTGTCGTCTTCGGACAGCGACCTCGATCCCCGCCCCGAAACTGTCAGCGATGCCGGTCGCGGGGCTATGGCTGACCCGATCGCCGAAGCGCGCGCGATCTCCGCGGCTGCAACCGCACTCCTACGCGAACTCGTAGAGGAAGACGTCTGCGATTTTGATCGCGTCGCCCTGCCCGAGATGCCCGTGGCCGTCGCAGCCGAGCCAATGCAGGCCAGATCACGCCCAGGCGCAACATCCCCCGCTTCGCAGGCCGGAACACTCACGGCACCAGAGTCCAGAACGGAACCTGTCCCGCTCACGAAGATCGCAGCCCCCGTCGAAATCGGCGCACCGGTACCGTGGACCGGACGCCGTCCCAGCCTAGACGAAGTCGTGGGGCATCTCGGCGACTGCAAGAGATGCGGTCTATGCGAGCAGCGGTCGCAGATCGTGTTCGGCGACGGCAACCCGAATGCCGATATCCTCTTCATAGGCGAAGGGCCTGGCGCAGAAGAAGACAAGCGTGGCCTTCCCTTCGTGGGACGCGCAGGTGAACTGCTCACACAAATGATCGAAAAAGGCATCGGCATATCCCGCTCCGATGTCTACATCTGCAACATCGTAAAGTGTCGCCCGCCCCAAAATCGCACACCCTTGCCACCGGAAGTCGCGGCCTGTCGTCCCTTCCTGGACGGCCAGATCCAAGCCATCGCACCCAAGGTCATCGTCACGTTAGGCAAGCCCGCTGCGAGCCTCCTACTCGACCGCGAGATTGCAATCACGCGGATGCGCGGCACCTGGCACGACTATCAGGGAATCCCGCTCATGCCGACTTTGCATCCCGCCTACGTACTGCGCCAATACACCGCCGAGAATCGACGTGCGGTCTGGCAGGACCTCAAGGCGGCCTTTGAGCGCAGCCAGGCATGAGCATCCTCGCGAACGGTTCGTCCGGCTCCTGGAAATGCGGGATCGTGCTTCACCCGGCCGGCCACACGCGCTCCCCAGCCATGCACCGCGCCGCCTACCAATCCCTTGGGTTAAAAGCTTCCTACGAAGCTTATGACGTCCCACCTGAGGGTTTAGCCGAAGCGGTGAAGGAATTTAGGGCCGAAGGTATTCGTCAGCTCGCGGTATCGATTCCGCACAAAGAATCGATGATGGCTTTCGTGGATGAACTTGAGCCCGTCGGCCGTGCGATCGGCGCGATTAACACCGTCACGCTCGAAGGCGATCGATGGGTCGGCACGAATACGGATTGGATTGGCGCCCTCCGCGCGCTTGAACGAATTCAGCCTGTCTCGGGCCAGCGCGCAGTCGTTTTAGGCGCCGGAGGCACAGCGCGCGCGCTCACCTTCGCGCTCCGCGATCGAGACTGCGAAGTTTTTGTATTAAACCGCACGGTTGAACGGGCCGAGGCCCTAGCCCGAGACCTGGATGCGACCGGCACTGGCGGACTCGACCGGCTCCACGATCTCGCTCCAGACATCCTCGTAAACACGACGAGCGTAGGCCTAAACGAAGACCGTTCCCCCGTCTCCGCCGACCATTTGCGAGAGGACATGGTCATCCTCGACGCCGTCTATGCCCCAGAACAGACCCGACTACTGAGGGATGGGCAGGCGTGCGGGGCGAAGACAGTGGGAGGGAAATGGATGTTAGTTCACCAAGCCGTGGAGCAGCTTCGGCGATGGACCTCGCTCCTAGCGAACCCGCCTAGCGAAGCAGCCCTGGCTGAAATCGCAGCAACCATGGCACTCGCATTCGATGAAGCGGGGAAATCAGCCTAGTCATCACGACGGTTGAGGCGAGGGCCTCTGTTTCCAGACGTCTGAGTCGACGGTATTGCTCTTCCAGCCGATCGTCGCCGACTGACCAATAAAAAGGGCCAGCTCGTAAAAGCTGGCCCTTAATCTTTTTAGTCTACCCGCCAGACACGAGGCTAAATCAGCCTGCGTAGTTCCACTTCTCCTTGTTCTCGGAGATTTTATCGGGGGTAGGGACATCAACATCCGCGCGCTCCGGAACTTCGAAGTCATCGCGCTCGTCGACGATCTTGGCGTTCTCGGCAACATCTGCTTCAAAGACCGTCGGTACCTGCTCGTCCTCGAAGATCGCTTCCCAAGGACATTCAGGCTCGCAAACGCCACAGTTGATGCATTCTTCAGGATCGATATAGAGCTGGTTTTCGTAGCCGGCGGCGTCTGTCTTCTCTTTGTGCTGAACGATGCAGTCGACGGGGCATACTTCTACGCATGCCATATCTACACAGTCTCGACACATTCGGGTAATCACCCACGCCATTCGAAATCCCTCTCTAATTGATTCTATTCGCGTGCCTTGCTCAGTCGGCGAGTACGCGCGCAGTGTTCGCTTGTTTAGTCGTCCGTAAGATCGCCTGTTGGGGCGGCCAGTAGGACCTCTGCTCCGACCCCTCGCCGGCGCAGCATTGCTACGTTAGCGAGCCCATCGCCGCTGACCAGACGCGGCCGTCGGCTCCTAAAAAAAATGGCCAGCGATCCCGCAAAGGTTCGGCAGAGAAAATCGGCTATTTGAGCTTCGTCTCTTTGTAGATGACGTGCTTGCGTACGACGGGATCGTACTTCTTAAACTCAAGCTTGTTGGGCGTGTTCGTGCGGTTCTTAGAGGTCGTGTAAAAATGACCCGTTCCCGCCGTCGACTCGAGCTTGATCTGCTCGCGCTTTCCCTTGGCCATCGCTTCGATTCCTTGCTCCCGAAGCCTGAACGCCTCGGTCTATCTGTTCGCTTCTTCCACGCACGCACTGCTCTGGTTCAGAGCCAGCGTGGATCGGCGAATGACCGGGCCCATCTCCCATTTTGGGAGCGGGTCTAGGTCTAGGGTCTTAGGGTTCCGGGACGATCTCGCCGCCACGTGCGAACACGCGGACGCGCTTGCCGTCTCGCTCTTCAATACGAACGCGACAGGGCTTGTTGTCACCCGGATGAACGAGCATCACGTTCGATGCATCGATGAAACCTTCGGTCTCGACGATTCCACCTTCGC
>Ga0315315_10003391_pt1 | contig 14645 bp, 16 predicted proteins | sample M140m3416metaG_FD_203699 | JGI IMG/M metagenome (GOLD analysis project Ga0315315, IMG submission 203699) | Ammonia-oxidizing marine archaeal communities from Monterey Bay, California, United States - M1 40m 3416 | ecosystem: Environmental > Aquatic > Marine > Intertidal zone | place: USA...
GGCTTAGAACTATCAAAATTCCAAATAAAGCTAAAACGATAATAATTGGTAATAACCAATATTTTTTTCTAATCTTTAAAAATTCGTAAAACTCTTTTATAAAAGAAATCATAATAATTTTAGGATATATAGTACATCCAAGTTTAAAAATCTATGAAAAAATTAATTTTGATAAACATATTGGTAATTGTATTAATTATTTTTACCGGCGAAGTGATTTTAAGAGCGTTTTCTAATATTACTGTTCATGGAATATCTAAAGAAATAATAAATTATAAAGATAAACCGATATTCAATTATCCTAATGTCTCGGACAAAAAGGCATTTGGGGAAAAAATATATACAGACTCTAATGGTTTTCGAGTTACAAAAAAAAATAATTTAGAAAAAGAAAATAAAAAAAATATTTACTTTATCGGTGGAAGTGTGACTTTTGGAAAAGGTGTTAAACAAAAAAATACATTTTCGGGCATTTTAAACAAAGAAATTCAAGGTTACAAAATTATAAATGCAAGTGTGGTAGGAAGTAATTTTGAAAATAATATTGAAATTATTAAAAAAAAAGTTGATCAAAAGAATTTAGAAAATATTTTTATCAATTTTTCTTTAGATGATTTAGCTGGTATAGATGAAATAATTAAATTTGAAAAAAAAAATACAAGTATAAAAGACTCACTTTATGAAAAACTTAAAAAAAATAGTATAATAGTTTATTTGAATAATCTAATAAGAACTAAATCAGTCATTTATATAATGCTCAAAGGATATATTTTTGAAACTGATAAAATCTTTTACCAACACGCAATTAACCTATATAAAAACGAAAATAATTTAAAAATTTTAGAAAAACTAATGGATAATTTATCAAAACTAGACATAAGTAGCAAAATCATCTTTATTATGATTCCTTATAGCTATCAATTAGAGGGCGATAATTGTAATCAAAATGACATTGCGGAAAATAAAATTGTAAAAACTATAAATAAAAAAAATATAAAATTAATAAGATTAAAAGAATCTTTTTGTGCAGATGATAATAAAGAAAAAATTTTTTTTAAATACGATCCTGCTCACTTAAGTAATTATGGCCATAAATTAGTTGCTAAAATTTTAAAACAGAGACTAAATTGAAATATACCTTATCTGCATTTTCTTTAATATTAATCATAATCTTTTTGGAGATTTTTCTAAGATTATTTTTTCATAATAGTATGAATTATGAAATTGAAATGATGAAATACGCAAATAACTTTAAAAAAATTTCACAAAATAAAAAAGTTGGAATTGAACATAAAAAAAATATTTCTGGTAAATTGATGGGAACAGAAGTTCATTTAGATAAAAACGGTTTTAGAATAAATAATAAATCTAAAAATAAAAAATCTAAAAATAAAAAAATGATTATGTTAGGTGACTCTATGACTTTTGGATGGGGAGCTAATCATACTTTTTCGAGTTTATTAAATAAAAAAATTGAAAACTATGAAATTTTTAATGCTGGAATAGGAAATACTAATACGATAATGCAAATAAATAATTTTTTTGATAATTTTAATAATAAGTTCAATTATGATGTAATTGTATTAAATTTCTTTATCAATGACTTTGAAAATGTAGTTATACAGAAGCCAAATATATTTCAAAAATACTCATACTTATATACATTTGTGAATAATAAGATGAATACAATACTTATTAAGTTTAAAATTAAAAATGATTGGAAAAGTTTTTACTCTGAAAATTATCTAAATCTTAAAATAAAAAATGAAACTTTATCTCTTATAGACGAGCTAAACAATTATTGCTTAGATAATAATATTAAATTTGTAATACATAATATTCCGGAACTAAGAGACTTAAATAATTATAAATTCACGAAAGAAACTGAAATTATAAAAAATTTCGCTAAAACGAAAAAAATTATATATATAGACTCGTTAGATGAACTAAAAAAATATAGACCAGAGAGTTTGTGGGTTACTGTCTCAGACCCGCATGCAAACGATAAAGCGCATAATATAATTGCTAATCATTTATTTGAAAATTTGGAATTTTTAATAAACTAAAATTGATTTTTCATTGGGCCAAGATCCTTGTCCCTCTCAATCCAGTAGGAGTTCAACTTTTTATCAAATTTAATTTTTAATATATCTTTTTGAAATATTTTCAAAAGTAGTGCTATCGGTGTCACTATAACAAAATAGATTATTAACATTACAATTGGTGCAATAATTTTACCTAGAAGCTCGCCTAGCTTAATCCAGTATCTATTTAACGGGACAAGTACTTTTGAATTAATTAATCCAAGTACAAGAAAGATAATTGAAATAATTATCGACCATAATCTAATTTCATCACCAGAAATTTTAGGCCAAAAACCTATTATTAAAAAAACTAAAAAGAAAAGAATACCAAAACTTTTTACAGATGTTTGTTCTTTCATAAATTACACTAGACTTTTTTGAGGCTTCATATCTTCTTTTTTTATACCAGCAACTCTAACAGGCTTTTTCATAGCATCTCTTCTAAACGGCTCACCTAATTCCTGATTTAGTATCACCTCTATGAAAGTGGTAATTCCCTTTTTTTGATCTTCGCAAGATTGTTTAATTGCTTGTGTTGTTTCTTCCATGGTTTTAACGGTAATACCTTTTAAACCACATGCATTTGCAACTTTTGCGTAGCTTAATTCCGGATCTAATTCTGTGCCTATAAAGTTATTATCGAACCATAAAGTTGTGTTTCTTTTCTCTGCTCCCCACTGATAATTTCTAAATATTACCATAGAAATAGCTGGCCATTCCTCACGTGCACATGAACTCATTTCATTCATACTAATTCCAAATGCTCCGTCTCCAGCAAAACCTATAACAGGAGTTTCTGGACATCCTATCTTGGCACCTAAAATTGATGGAAAACCGTAACCGCATGGACCAAATAAACCAGGAGCTAGATATTTTCTTCCTTTTTCAAAAGTTGGATATGCGTTTCCTATTGCACAATTGTTTCCAATATCACTTGAAATGATCACATCCTCAGGCATTCCTGCTTGAATTGCTCTCCACGCTTGCCTTGGTGACATTCTATCTTTGTCTCTATTTCTTGCTTCTTTATTCCAAACAGTTCCGGGATCATCATCTTCATGATCCAAACTAGAAAGTTTTTGCATCCAAGCAGATTTTGTTTGGTGAATAAGATCTTTCCTCTTTTGTCTGTCTGTGTCCCCGGCTTTAGAAGATAATTTATTTAATAATTGTTGGGCAACTAACTTGGCATCACCACAAATTCCAACTGTAACTTTTTTAGTTAAGCCAATTCGATCTGAATTCATATCAACTTGAATAATTTTTGCATTTTTTGGCCAATAATCTATTCCATAACCCGGTAAAGTCGAGAAAGGATTTAATCTTGTTCCTAGTGCTAAAACCACATCAGCTTTTGCAATTAATTCCATCGCTGCTTTAGATCCGTTATATCCAAGTGGACCTACAGCTAAAGGATGGCTTCCTGGAAAACTATCGTTATGTTGATATCCTGAGCATACTGGTGAATCTAATTTTTCAGCAAGCTTAACACAATCTTTGATTGCTCCACCGATCACTACGCCTGCTCCAGATAAAATAACTGGAAACTTTGCATCTGAAAGTAATTTTGCTGCCTTATCAATTGCTTCCGCGCCACCTGCTTGTCTCTCTAATCTTACTATCGGTGGTAAATCAATTTCTATGACTTGTGTCCAGTAATCTCTTGGTACATTTATTTGAGCTGGCGCTGAACCTCTAATTGCTTTTTCAATCACTCTATTTAAAACCTCTGCAATTCTAGATGGATCTCTAACTTCCTCTTGGTAACAAACCATATCTTTAAACAAATTCATTTGTTCAACTTCTTGAAAACCACCTTGTCCCATAGTTTTGTTTGCAGCTTGAGGGGTAACTAAAAGAAGTGGAGTATGATTCCAATACGCAGTCTTTATTGGTGTCACTAAGCCAGTAATACCTGGTCCATTCTGAGCAACAACCATTGACATTTTTCCTGTTGCTCTAGTGTAACCATCAGCTATTAAGCCCCCATTGGTTTCATGAGCGACATCCCAAAAAGTTATTCCTGCATCAGGAAATATATCTGATATAGGCATAAATGCTGAGCCGATTATACCGAAGGCGTGTTCGATACCATGCATTTGTAAAACTTTTACAAAAGCTTCTTCTGTAGTCATTTTAGCCATTTAATCTCCTTTAATATTTTGAAAAAATCTAGCTTTCATTATACTAAATTTTAGTCTATATCCATTAGATATTTTTATGTCACAGCCTGACCTCATCATTCATGACGAAAAGGATAACGTAGGAGTTGTCGTAATAGAAACTACTAAAAAAGGCCAAGATTGTAGCGCCTGGATAATGGAAAATGACAAGACCGTCAAAGTTCCATCCGCTAATGACGTTCCTTTAGGTCACAAAATTGCGTTAAAAGACTTAAAAATCGGGGATACTATTTTCAAATACGGACATGATATTGGTAAGGTAGTTAAAGAAATTAAAAAAGGTGAACATGTCCATGTTCACAATGTAAAAACAAAAAAGTGGTAAATTAATTATGAAAATTCCAAAAAGTTTTTTAGGTTATAAAAGAGAAAATGGAAGAGCTGGTACAAGAAATCATGTAATTATTCTTCCTGTTGATGATATTTCTAATGCTTGTGCTGAAGCAGTGGCAAATAATATTAAAGGAACAATTGCATTACCACACTCCTATGGAAGATTGCAGTTTGGTGCTGACTTAGAATTACATTTCAGAACAATGATTGGCACAGGCAGAAATCCTAATGTTGCTGCAGTGATTGTAATTGGAATTGAGCCAAAATGGACAAAAAAAATTGTAGATGGTATTGCAGAAACAGGAAAACCAGTAGAAGGCTTTCATATTGAACGAAGTGGAGATATTCAAACTATTATGAAGGCATCAAAAAAAGCTCAGGAATTTTCTATGTGGGCTTCTGAAAAACAAAGAGAAGAATGTCCACTAAGTGATTTATGGATTTCAGTTAAATGCGGTGAGTCAGATACAACATCAGGTTTAGCCTCTAATCCTACAGTTGGAAATTTAATGGACAAACTTGAACCTTTAGGAGTTCATTTATGTTTTGGGGAAACGTCAGAATTAACTGGTGCAGAACAAGTTTGTGCTAAAAGAGGAGCTACTCCAGAGGCGCAGAAAAAATTTATGAAAACTTGGAGTGACTATAACGATTTTATCTTAAAGGAAGCTACTGACGATTTATCTGAAAGCCAACCAACAGCTGGAAATATTGCTGGAGGCTTAACTACTATTGAAGAAAAAGCTTTTGGAAATTTTCAAAAAATAGGTTCAAGAAAATTTATTGATGTTTTAGAACCAGCTGAAGAACCAAAAAAAGGGAAAGGTCTTTATTTTATGGATACTTCTTCTGCTGCAGCAGAATGTGTAACTCTACAAGCAGCAGGTGGTTTTAATATTCATCTTTTCCCTACTGGACAAGGAAATATAATTGGAAATCCAATAGAACCTGTTGTTAAACTTACCGCAAACCCTTTAACAGCTAAATTAATGAGTGAACATGTCGACTGCGATGTTTCAAAAATTTTATCACGAGAAATGAATTTAGATCAAGCCGGAGACAAGCTTATAGAAACAACTCTAAAGGTTGCTAATGGAAGATTGACTTGTGCTGAAGCCTTAGGTCACAAAGAGTTTGTTATGACAAAACTTTATCGAAGTGCTTAATGTCTTCATCAGAAGATTGTATTTTTTGTTCAAAAAAAAAGTGTAAAATAATAAAAACTACAAAGTTTTTTTTTATTATAAGAGATACTTCTTATCCAGTCACAAAACATCACACATTAATTATAACTAATAGACATGTTGAGAATTATTTTGATTTAAATAAAGATGAAATATTTGAGTTAGATGAAATTATAAAACAACAAAAAAAGGAGCTTATAAATATAGATAAAAGCATATCTGGTTTCAATATTGGAGTGAATATTGGTAAAGATGCAGGTCAGTCTATTATGCATTGTCATATTCATCTTATTCCAAGAAGAAAAGGTGATGTTGAGGATCCAAGAGGAGGAGTGAGAGGGGTTATTCCTTCAAAACAAAAATATGATAGGAATTAAATTATTTTTCTGGAAACTTAACTTCTTCTTTTTTTGGTAATTCTTTTTTTGTAAAATCATTAAACATTTTTCTTATTATAGGACTTAAAATTTTTCTTCCTGCGGCAGCTAAAGCACCTAATGTAACAGCTAAAATAATTGCAAAAGCTCCGTATAAAATTGGAAGATCATTTGCTATTTTTACTGTGAACTCTGCAATAACATTTAAATTAATGTTAGTAATTTTTGAACTACTTACTTCGCTAACTTTATCTCTAAAAAATGAGTCATAACCAATTGCTACTGCTACAGCGACTAGCAACATTGCAAATAAAGATTTTAATTCAGAGCTATCTAAGAATTGACCAAGTTTTTGACCTAATTGAACACCTACGATTGATCCAAGAATTAAAGGTACAACAAGAAATAAATCGATAGATCCATAATTAAATGCATGAAGAACTGTAACTATTGCACTTATAAAAATTGTTACAAACAAAGATGTGCCAGGGATTAATTTTACAGGCATTCCTACAATATAAATCATAGCAGGAACCATCAAAAATGCTCCGCCTATTCCCATCATTGCTGCAACAAATCCAACTACGAGACCCAATAATATGGGCGTGATTGCGCTTTCGTATAATTTTGATTTATGAAATCTCATTCTAAAAGGCAGGCCTTGTAACCAATTGTGATCATGAAATTTCTTTTTAGTAGAAATATTTTTAGCTTTTCTAGTCTTCTCTCTTATACCTTCAATAAGCATTAAAGTTCCAACAATTGCTAGTAGATACATATAAAGAAGGGAAATGATTACGCTAATTTTTCCCATCTCTGAAAAATATGTAAATGTTGTGATGCCGAGTAAAGTTCCAACTACACCGCCCGAAACAATCATTAATCCCATTTTGTAATCTAAGGTTTTTTTATACCAGTGGGTTAAGGAGCCTGAAACTGATGTAGCAAGAATATTATTCACTTCATTAGGGACTGCATAAACAGGAGGAACTCCCATAAAAATAAGAAACGGTGTCATCAAAAAACCTCCACCAACACCAAACAGTCCTGATAAAACTCCAACTGCTAAACTTAAAAATAATAATAAAAAAATATCAATGTTTACTTGTGCAATAGGTAAGTAAATTTCGAGCATTTATATTAGCAGTAATATTGAATAACTAACTTGTCAATCTTAATAAATTGTTGCTCCAAAAACTTTTACAATATCATCTTCTACGCCAAGAACTAATCTGCCTAAAAACTCACCTGGCATAGTTTGACTTGTTTGCTTATAAAGAACTGTAATAAATTGATTTCTTCTAATAGTACCTAAAAATTCTTGTTCCTCTGAAAGACTTGTAAGTAATTTGTTGTTTGCCCATTGTTTTCCTAATTCTACTTCGTTTGCTCCGTAAAGCATTTGTGATGAAAAATCTTTAGTAAATCCACCGTAATCTTTAATATTTGAACATCTAACTAAATTGTTCCAAATAGGTTGGGCTATATCTTTAATTTCTTTGTCGGATTTATCTAATAACTCCATTTAAAATTTATGAAGCTTTCTTTTCCTTCTTTTCGTCTACGATGTGGTAAACAGGGACTTTTTCCATTGTAAACTTTTTAGTTTTAGGATCTCGTCTTGAAACAGTTAGGCAATGCCAGTTGTCATCATCAAGTTTTAAATGATCTCCTCGGTAATAGTAGCCCGGCCATCTAGTTTCCTCTCTAAATTTTGTATGTTCCGTTACACACTGTGAAGTAATAGTTCTATGTTTTAATTCCCATGCTCTCATTAGTTGGTGGTAATCCTCGGCACCAACATTCTCTAGGTCTTCCTCCAACCATTTTAATAATTCTAAACCTCTGTTAAGCATGTTTTCATTGGTCATGTAATTTGTAGCTATTCCGCCTACATACTCATCCATAATTCTTTGAAGTCTTTGTAAACCTTGGATAGGAGAAATATAACTTGGTGAAACAGTTCCACCAGTTATTTCATTTCGACCCACTGTATAATTTTCTAAAGGTTTATAAATAACTTCTTTTAAATCTTTATATTGTTTATCATTTACTTTAACTCCATCAGCTTTTTTATCTTCAATATATTTAACGGCAGCTTTCGCAGCTAGTCTTCCTTCAGTGAAAGAACCTGAAGAAAATTTATGTGCACTTCCGCCTACAGTATCACCAGCTCCAAATAAACCATCTACTGTTAACATCCTGTTATACCCCCAGAAATATTCTGGAGGAGATAAATCTTCTGGTCCACTAACCCAAGCTCCTGAACATGTTGCGTGTGAACCCATAACATAAGGTTCAGACGTTGTTAATTCTGGATTTGTATATTTTGGATCTATATTTTGTGAAGCCCACACAACAGCTTGACCAACTGTCATTCCTAAAAAGTTTTCCCAACCCACAGTTTCTAAATGAGGATCTTGAAATGCTTCTTTAGTAACCATATGAATTGGTCCACCACCAGCTTGAACTTCTTGAATAAAAGCATGGTTTCTTAAGCACGTAGGTGTTGGATGATGATCAATATATTCTCCGACCATTTCCTTTGTATGATCATACCATTTCTTCTCATAATTCTCACCATTTGCATTCTGAGTATAAGTTTTTAAATGTAAAAAATAAGCACCGACTGGACCATAACCATCTTTAAATCTACATAAAACAATTCTATTTTCCATTTGAGTCATTTTTGCCCCAACAGCGATTGGTAGTGCGTAAGCAGAACCGTTACTCCATGGAGCGTACCAAGTTCTTCCCATTCCTTCGCCAACTGCTCTAGGTTTAAAAATGTGTGAAGCTCCACCTGCTGCAACAATTACAGCTTTAGCTTTAAACACATGATAGTCACCTGTTCTCATATTAAAGCCAACCGCTCCACCTATTCTATTTTCTTTTTCATCATCCATTAAAAGATGGGTAACCATTATTCTGTTATAAATTTTGTTAGCAGATTTTTTTGCTGCTTCGGCTACGATAGGTTTATAGCTCTCACCGTGGATCATGATTTGCCATTTACCTTCTCTTAAATATCTTCCAGTTTTTTCATTCTTCATCATAGGTAAGCCCCATTCATCAAACATATGAACTGTAGAGTCTACGTGACGAGCCATGTCATAGCCTAAATCTTCTCTAACCATTCCCATTAAATCGTTTCGTGCGTATCTAACGTGATCTTCAGGCTGGTTTTCATCCCACTGCATTCCCATGTAGCAATTGATTGCGTAAAGACCTTGTGCAACAGCTCCACTTCTGTCGATGTTAGCTTTTTCAACACAAACTATTTTTAAATCTCTTCCCCAGTGTCTAGCTTCAAATGTAGCCCCTGTACCAGCCATACCGCCACCGATAATAAGGATATCGCTTTCTTCGACATGTGTTTTTACATTAGCCATTAATAGTAAACACCTTTCTTAAATGAATCTTTACTTACTGTCGGAAGATCTCCATCAATATTCAAACCTTTAGGTTCTGTGTAAAGTCTTTGAGTAGTAATTTCGCCTTGATTTGGTTTATCTTCTTCTGCAAGTTTTGGAATAAATTTACCCCAAGGTTTAGTTGTTATTGGTGAAACAAAATTTTTCTCTGTTCCATTTCTAAATTTAATTCTCCATGAAATAGTTCCTTTTTCTTCTTCTCTTCTTACCCTTACGCTATGACCCATTGGTGCGAAGTCAGCGTAACCTCTAACATCTATTGCGTGATTGGGACAAGCTTTTACGCATGAATAACACTCCCAACAAAAGTTAGGCTCAATGTTTTTTGCTCGTCTAATTGTTTCGTCAATATGCATTATATCTGATGGGCAAATATCCACGCAGTGACCACAGCCATCACATCTTGTCATGTATACAAAAGTTGACATAAATTATTTTTCTCCCTTAAGGTTTATTAACATAAATTTCTTAATAATGCTTTGGTTGTTCTCTTTTAATACCTAATCCAAATTGCTCTGGAGCATCTGCTGGTGGTGGCAAATTGTCTCTAGAACCATCGGCTTCTGCTAAATTCTTTTGAATCGCAGCACCAGGTTTATAAAACATATGAGCGAATTTTGACCAGTAAACTCCTCCAAATAAAACTAGATTTGAAATAATAAATAAAACTAAAAATAAATAACTAAGACCAGTCATTCCTGAATATTGAGTGTATGACCATGCTAAACCAAATGTTGCACAAGCTAACAATGCTAGAACAAATAAATCTGCTTTTATAATTCTGTACCAAGGATGTGCTTCTGCAGATACATCAACTCTTAAAAAAAACCAAAACCAATACCCACCTAAACAAGTTAAAATTGCACCTATGTGCCACAAAGCTGTTAAAGTATATGGAGTTTCAATACCAACAGATGAATAAGAAAAAATTAAAATAGCTGAACAAATCCAAAAAATAATTGTTCCGTACATACCTAAAACGTGAGCTAACCTTCGTTTGCCCCAACCAAGTTCTGAAGTTGTTGCAATATCATGGGCAACTGTTTTTAAAATAACTGCAGTTCTTTTCCCGGTAGTTAATTCAACTTGAGCATTTTTTTTTGCTTTTTTTGCATTTTCAAAAAAATATTTAACGTTCTTCTTGTGAAGAATATCAACTAAAACACCAACTAAAGTAAGGGCTGCCATAGCCAGTACGAAACCCTGCATAGCTATCGCTGGAACTGTTTCGGCTAAAGTCGAGAATGGATTGTTAGTTATCATTTTATTTTTATATATAGACGAAATTTAGAGGTCAAGTGAGAACAGTTCGCAACTATTTTAGTCTACCCTCTTTTCTCATTTGCTCTCTGATTTTCGTAGCTGAAATTTGTTGTGTTTTTTCATCTAAAACAATTTCCTCTATTTTATAACCCACTCCTCTTCCATAACAAATATTCGTGATGTTAGGTACCAATGTCACTTGAATCCTATTTCTGTAATCATTAAGTGCTTCAAAAATATTTTTTTTTACAGTTTCAAAATCAAAAGGATTATCATCAACGCCCTTGACATCTCTAACCATAATATTTACCTGTCCAGTTTTTTTAAGTATTTCCTCAAATAGTTTTTGATGACCTGCATGCCATGGTTGCCAACGGCCAAGCATCTGTGCAGTGGGATGTTTATTATCCCATACGTGATTATCGTTCTTCATAATTAATTACAAAAAGATATTTCTAAGCAGCTATAGAGTTAAGCTTATGTTTAGAAGTCATACCGCTCAAAAAATTCCAAAGATATCTTGCTGTTAACAAAGAAGCTGTTTCAGCTTTTTCTTGCTCGTCTTTAGAAAGTCCGTCTAGTAACTTTTCACATTCAGCTCTATGAATTACATCAGCTGATTTATGAGCTTCAAAAAATTCAAGTCCCTCTTTTGAGTTTACACCATAAAATTTTTTTAAACCTTGAATTTTAGTTTCTGCTATTTCAGGGATTTGTCTTTCATAAGTATACAAAGACGCTAGACCCTCAGCGTAAGATTTTCTAGCTTGAGAAAAAAAATTTTCAATCATGTCTTTTGTAAACCAATCAAGTTTTACTTTTTCAATTTCTTTTTCATCAGCACCTAGCGCCTTGGCAAAATTCTTCCATAATTTAGGATGATCGCCATCTTTATTTTCTTCATCCTGTAAATTTTCTAAAAGTATTCTTCTCTTTTCTATATCCTCGCAAATTGAGTGTGTAGCGCTTATGTATCTCGGAAATGCTTTCACATGTTGGTAATATTGCTCTGCATAGTCTTTAATAATTTCTCTATTTAATTTTCCTTCATTCCAATAAACTTGATAAAATGGATGTTTAAGTAAATGATATTTATCTAATTTAGCTCCTAATTTTTTTGAAAACATTATTGCTCCTTTTGTTATTCTTAAGACTATTAAAAATTTTAAAGTATTTAAATAAAAAATTATCCACACTTTTAGGTTGAGTGTTTTAAATGTTCATGTTTTGATTCACTTTTGATTCACTAAGGGACTCATAATACAACCTTAGATAGTGTTATCCACACGTTGTATTTTACTTTCGTCAATAGGGTAATGAATTAATGTTGCAAAAATTGATAAGGCAATAGCCATGTACCAAGCATAATCATAACTACCAAAATTATCAAAGAAATAACCTCCGAGATAAGCTCCAGCAAAAGCTCCAAATTGATGACATAAAAAGACTATGCCAAATAAAGTGCTTAAGTACTTTGTGCCAAATATTTGGGCAACTATTCCATTTGTTGGAGGAACTGTAGATAGCCACAATAATCCAAAAGTAACACCAAAAATAATTGAATTTAACATTGAGGGCGGTGAAAAAATAAAAACGAAAATGCTCACTGCTCTTAAAGAATAGAGAATGCTTAGTAAATTTTTTTTCTTATACTTTGTGCCAAGGTAACCCATGCCCAAAGTTCCAAAAATATTAAAAAACCCTATTAACGCTAAAATGATAGTTGCTGACCAACCAGCCATACCCCTATCTTGCATATAACCTGGTATATGTGTGCCTACTAAAGTAATTTGAAAACCACAAACAAAAAAACCTAAAACTAATAGTACATATCCTTTATGAGAAAAAGCTTCTTTTAAAGCAGACAAAAAAGTCTGATCTCTATCTGCTTGCGAGGAACTAATTACTGATTTTGTGGGAAATAAAAATAAAGATACTATTAATCCAAAAAAAATGAAAATCATAAAATATCTTAAAGTGTCTTCCCAATCAAATTGTACTAAACTATATTTTGTTAATAGAGGAGAAAGGAAATATCCTATCGAAGCTGCAGCGGTTACTATACCTGTCGCAATAGTTCTGGTTTCATTAGGAAAATGTTTCCCTACTTCTGAAACTGGTACACCAATGGCCGTGGCTCCTAAAGCAATACCAACTAAAACACCAAGTGCAATTTGAAAATAAATTCCTGTATTTGGACCTGAGTACAACATAAAAATTCCTAAAGCGAAAATTAAAAATCCTAAAAACACAGCTTTATTCCCTCCAAATTTATCTGCTAAAATTCCAAAGACAGGAGCAAAAAATCCCCAAAATAACATTTGAATCCCAATTGCAAGTCCAAATTCAGTTCTTGTTACTCCAAGACCATTTTCAAATGCTTCAAAGAAGAGACCAAATGTTTGTCTAAGTCCCATTGAAATAAGGATTACGCTGCAGGCTGATACTAAAACTATTAAAGCTAATTTATTTGGAAAAAATCTTTGCACTACCTAATGTACCTTAAAGATTTTTTTAAATCATTAATTAAATCTTTGGGATCTTCTAAACCAATATGTAGCCTAACTATATGTTCATCTTTTTGAAATCTAAAATACCTTCTTCCTTGAATGTATTCTTGTTTCTTGCTTGAACGAAGATCTTGTAAAATAGCAAGGCTTTCGAATCCACCCCAGCTATATCCAATACCAAAAAGTTCTAACGAATTAACAAATTTTATCACTGATGATTTTTTTTTACTTTTAATTACTATTGATAATAAACCAGTTGCACCTGAATAATATTTTTTCCAAAGTTTATAATTTTTACTTGATGGTTTGTATGGGTAAAGAATTTCTTTAATTTTTGATTGCTTTTTTAGAAAATTAATTATTAATTTTGTGTTTTCATAATGCTGTTTCAACCTCGTATCTAATGTTCTTAAACCTCTTATAATCAAATAGGCTTCATCTGCTGACATTCTGTAGCCAGAAAGTTTATAAAAAAACATAACATGTTTGAAAACTTTTTTATTTACTGCTAATGAACCTCCCATAGCATCTGAATGACCAGAGAAATATTTTGTTGCTGATGAGAAAGACATATCAAATCCAAGTTTTAAAGGTTTAAGATATAGTGGTGTACCCCATGTATTATCAAGAAAAGTATATATTTTTTTCTTTTTAGCCAAATTTACTATCCTTGATAAATCTTGGAACTCAAAGGTGTTACTTCCAGGATTTTCAACTAATATCATTTTTGTTTTTTTTGAAACTTTATTTTTTAAATCGTCAAAAGATTCTGGATTATAAAATTTAGCTGTTACATTAAATTCTTTTAGTAACTTTTCAGAAATTTCTTTTGTTGGACCATAAACATTGTCTGAAACAAGAAGTTCATCGCCAGGTCTACATAAACTCATAATTGCCAACGCAACTCCACCAAACCCAGTACCTGTTAAAAAAACATGAAATGCCCCTTCTAACTCTTTTAACATATTCTCTAATTCAATGGTTGTAGAGCTTCCGTAGCGACCATAACTATAATGACTAATCTTTTGATGTTTTTTTATTTTTTTTTCATGCTGATAAAGTTCCTGCATACTATTAAAAAGTATAGTAGAGGCCCTTATTACAGCTGGGTTCGCAGACCTATTAGAATTATCTTTTGTAGGGTGTTTGAGAAATGTCTTTATGGACTTTTTCATAATATAATTATAATTGATCTTTATATATTAATTGTCTAATTAAGATACTAAAAGGAGGCAAAAATATGGGTTATCCAAAAAAGCACCGAGGTAGAAGAAAAA
>Ga0315315_10003392_pt1 | contig 14644 bp, 20 predicted proteins | sample M140m3416metaG_FD_203699 | JGI IMG/M metagenome (GOLD analysis project Ga0315315, IMG submission 203699) | Ammonia-oxidizing marine archaeal communities from Monterey Bay, California, United States - M1 40m 3416 | ecosystem: Environmental > Aquatic > Marine > Intertidal zone | place: USA...
CTTTCGTTACTCATCTAGTAGGGCGTTAGCCCTTTTATTCCAATACATGCCTTCACTTATCACAATCGTGAACTATTTCTTCATCTTCATTCTTGTGCAGCCTAAGTGAGCCGATGTATTGGCGTCCTTCTAGGTATACGGTAACGTATAGACCTTGATGTTCACTAGGGACGTATTCGCCCTTTTGGACATCCCAGTAGCATACTTTATCCATACTGTCTACCGTCAGGCTCGCTCCGTCAAAGTCAATTTCTTCACTCATCTAGTAGGGCGTAAAGCCCTTTTTCAAAACCTTTTCAAATGAACATAGATTCATTATCTGAGGTGTTTGTCTTTTTCTTTTGATTCATCTTTGTTAAGTCAAGAACTAAGTCTTCAAACTTCCAACTAAATCCATCTTTTCTAGAGATTCCTTTAATCTTCGGTTTCATTCCTGTTCTCAACTCTTCTAGAGTTATCTCTCTGTCCTTTGCTCTAGGAACACATTGTTCCGCGAGCATAGCAATATAGACTTTGATAAAACCTTCAAAAGCCTCCATTAAAGAGCCTATGTTGGTTTTTACCCTTTCAATCGCCACTTCCTCAGTCATTTGAGGGTTGTCCCTCAAATATACCTTCAAGGCAACATTACCGATAGCGTCTTTCAACTGCTTATCGTAAAATATATCCTTGAGAATCTTCTTCTCTCCTGTCAGAACTTCAAGAAATGCCTTTTCGACATCGCCCTGTTCTTCTTTGAGAAGACCTTCTTCAATAGTGGCTAATTCCTTTAGTATATTGTCAGTAAAGACGTCCATCTCATCTGCGACTTCTTGGGGAATTTTATCCCAAGAAACCCTTCTCCTGTATTTTCGAATCAAGTCCGGAGCCTCAACGGTTCCGCTTTCGTCTTCTCTGAATACTTTGTAAGTGTGCAGTATAGAGAACATATCTTCCGTCTTAAACGGAGTATCTTCTGTGTCAATTCCTTCTATATTAGTTCTCTTAAAATCTTTCATTTTTGATTCCTCATCTAGTCAGGGAGTGTTTCATCCCCTATAAGTTAAGCCGGCCAGTAGACCTTACAGCAGTGGTCGCTTGCACGACTTCCGCTTCTTGGTCATTGGCCTCACGCATAAGTCCATCTTCAACGTACTTACGCATACCATCGATTTCGTCCGCCTTAGTTTCACTAGTCGGGACTACTGTCTCAAATACTTCCTTCAAATCTGCTTGCTCTAGAGGCCTATTCTCGCTGAACGAGATAGTCATTGCCTCTTCGATTGCATCCTCAATGTTTCTACCGGAGAATGAGTCAGTCAGCCTTACCAGTTCAGCGACATCGAAATGTTCACTGTCCTGTTGACCATACTTTCTCAAATCGAGGTGGATATCAATAATATCATTCCTCTCGGCTGGTTTGGGGAGGTCAATAAAGAACCTACCCTCAAACCTGTCCACTAGTTCAGGTGCAAACTTGCTCATGTTGTTCGCCGTAAAGACGAAGAACACTCCTGAATCATCCTCTTGCATGAAAGTCAAGAATTGTCCGAGGACGGCATCATGTGCGCCGCCATCGTGTATTCCTTCCGACTTACCAAGTAACTTCTCTGCCTCGTCAACGAAGACGATTAGCGGAGCAGCAGCCCTAGCAATGTCGAGCAAGCGATGTACCTTCGCTTCAGACTCACCTACTAGGGAGCCTTTCAGGTCGGTCGCTTGAACCATCATGATGTTCATGTTCATCTCATGTGCTGCGGCTTTCGCGATTGCAGATTTACCGCAACCGGGAACCCCAGCCATAAGAAGACCACGGAGGTTTCTAGTGAAACCATATTCTCTAGCAGCCTTTGTAAACCGGCCCGAGATAAGACGAATCCACTCCTTTAGGGGAGTTAGACCGCCAATTCTCTCGAATCCGGAATCAGGGTGCATCAGTGTAAAGCCAGCCTCTTTAATCGCCTTTCTCTTCTCTTCGAGAACGAAAGGGATGTGGAATGAAGCGTGTTTAATCAGGCTCATAGCCAGTACGTCATTGATTTTCATCCGTGTCATACCGCCTAGAGCATCTGAAAGTGTTTCCATTCTAGCATCGTCGATTGAAGCCATAGCATCTCCAAAGTCATCCGTCTCACTGTAAGCGAGAACGGCTCTACGCACCATGGACATTCGTTCTTCCTTGTTAGGAAGTTCTATCCTTGTGCGTCGTGTATAGTGCATAAGTTCGATTGGAATCGTCGTTTCATTTGACGAGTTCCATCGAGTTGGACATAAAGCAAAGACATTTTTCCGATTGCCCGTTAGGCTCTCTTCGAAAAGTCTTGCTTGTTTGTCTACGTGTGTTGCATTTGCATTAACAAATCGGTGCCAATCCCTCAGTATAAACAGAACTTTTCTCTGTTGTACTGTGCAGTTATAATTAAGCATATAATCTACTGCGAAAGGGACAGTTGCGCCCGGAAAATCTTCGTCCGGAGTATACGTCGTTCCTGTTTTCAAAAGGACAGCATTTGCTTGATTAGCCAAAGTTAATGGCGATTCAAGCACAATCATGTTTCCTTCTTCGTCGGGTACGTGCATTGCATACTCTTCAAATCCTATGGATTGTCTCCATACGAGGACCTGTGGGGGAATTTTTCCATCCACCCACGTCATTTCACTCCAAGCATATTCGGCGATTCTATGAATCACCGTATCATACGCGCTTGACGATATCGCCAAACACGGAATACTTGCACCTGTTGTCAATCTTACTTCTTCTATAAATTCTTCAGTCATTTTTTTAACCTCTGTTCTAATACTCTTACTGGTGATAGAGTTATAGGATATAGGGTTGGCTTAAGAGTATCCTCGCCTTTGTAGGGTCGGGCTCGTTCACCACCACCAGTGACTCGTCTGTTTGTTAAACAGTGTCACAATGGTTAATCCTGTTGACGACAGCAACTACGTTGCCGCCAATCTCTGTTGTAAATTTCTTCAGTCAGCCCACCACCTTGTTATGGGTGGTGAGTTTACTGTCATAGGATGTCCGCTCGACTCTGTCGTCGGACAACACCATGAACTAATACAACTTGGGGATACGAGTAGTGCAGGAAAATGCACTATTTATCTCGTAAACTTTGTTTTAGGTTTGATATCATTACCGAAGTAGTTGTTTTTGTGTAGTAAACTCCCACGCGTTCGCCCTTCGGCGATACGCCACAGTTGGTCCACCCCCAGTGGGGGTAGGCTTACTCACATTTCCTTGGTTTTGCACCAAGAACAAGTTCTACTTACTTATGTTAATTCTACTCAACGATTCTTTGTCAAGTTGAAGACCGAGTAGGTCTTTTGGCTGGTACCTCTCCTCAGGGAGGAACATCGCCATGCTTTTTTGCCCGGTGACGTATACTTTCGTCATCCGTTGTCCGGGATTTACATCCCTTTTTGGCCAGTTTTTATCACCTTTTCACAGGTAAACAAAATCTTCTGTTGATTTAGCGATTACTTGTCGCTAAGTGTCTAAAATAGACAACTGGTCAGCGTGTTCCTGCAATCAACCACTAACATTCTACAATGTTGAGTGGTTTTGTCTTGTATTGCATTTACATTTATCATTGGATTTTACTATCCAATTTCTTGTAGAACACCGGACCCTTTGTATGGTATGCAGGCTCAATGGTCATTGAACCCGAAAAGAACCCGTAATTGTCAGCAACTTTATGTGCTAAACTTTTTCTAGGTTGAAATCATCTGTGATTCCTCGTTCAAACGGGGTATTGTATACCCTGTATCATTGTACAATTTGAATAGTGCCCACTCTGTGTGAGACTTTCAGTCGTATATTTACTACTTTTGATTTACAATCTTGTTCTTCCACACATCACTTACGTTATTGTGTAAAAGACGCTTGTCTTCGAGCACCTCGTCCGGAAGCAGCACTCCGGTCTCCCGGGAACTCTGCTTCTGCTGGTTAATCGATGATTGTTTCTCATTATATTCGTTAGAACTAATTCTTTCTTTCATACTCATTGTATCTGTAACAACCGCTGTGGCCACTACGCACGCATTGCTGCGCGCTACAAATTTGTCTTTTATCAACAGACTTTTACTCGTTATTACGGAGTCATTCACCATGAATTGGTTCATAACTTACCGTTAAGTTATCAGTCTTTTATCTTTTCCATTGTTTTCCGTCTCTTGCGAACACCATCATACTCTTGATTTTACTGCACATTCGTGCAATTCACTTCAGTATTCTGGGTACCTAAGGAATTCGGTCGTTTCATCGCCTTCATTTACACGAAGTCAACTACTTTGACCTCCATATACTTCCTTTTTGTTCACTAATCTCTTTCTTCACATTCTTCATCGCATATTCTGCATTTTCTGGTTGGCCAATAGTACTTCGAACTACCACCGGTTAGGGTCCCCTCCTAAGAGAGAGCCGCTAGCCAAACAATCGTCCACAATACCAGTTTAGTGACTGATTTCTTCAGAAGAACTAATCCTTCTTCAGGTAACAGCCATTAACTTGGTTATTTACCAACAACACTATTCCCGACCTCTACGAAGGGCTTCGCCCTGCGCTTCGGTGCGTTTATGTGAGAACAGTACAGCGTTTGTGAAAGTTCTCAGTCCTGAGAATCTTTTACTTGTGTATTCTGTAATCACGCAGTGTTTTGTGTGTTTAGAGACCTCGTAGAGGTCGGGTACGTCATAGGTACTTTCCTCAGTATACGGGTCACAATTTCATTCCTATAATCTATCTAGTTGGGGTTGCCCCCTGTTTAACCTCTATGCACGGACTCACTACGGCTTCCACCGCCACCGGCTTGAAGGCTTTCAGTCTTAGTGACTTTAGCATCTTTGTCGCCGGAAGCGGCTATCATTGCCGCAGCAAGAGTATCGCACTCTAGGTCAGGAAGCCCATCTATCTTGTAGATGTTTCTTCCGTCAGGGGTGATATACAATTTAATGACACCAGTCATCAGTTGTACCCCCCTGTTGCTGCACTTTGGTCCTTTTCGGGTTGAGTTGAAGAAGTGCTTCCAAGGTGGATTTCCACCACTACGCACTTTTCTTTACCGTTGCCGAAGTCCATGTGGGCTTCGACTGGCTTCGTTGTGCGTTGGACGTGATGTCCACTTTTTCTTACTTCTTTCTGAGCCGTAGCGATACAATAGTTTTCGTAAAACTGTTGCATCTCTGCTATCACCCGAGCATTGTCTCCTCCTCGACCATAGGCCGAGTTGTATATACCAACCACTTGGTAAGTTCCATCTTCCTGCACTTGCAGTCCGATGTCTCTCATGTTGCCCGCTCTACGAATTACTATATCGCAGACCTGACCACCAATGTTGGCGTTGTGCTCAACTGTCGCTCCACCCCACGTTAGTGGGACTTGTTCCTCAATTACGTCAGCGTGTTCCGCTAACAATACCGTTTGTGCTCTTATATCATGTGACATATCTTATACCTCATCTGTTACAAAAAAAAATAAGCACCTCATGCTCACGTTGTTAACCGCGAGCACGGGTGCTTAATTAGATTCTCTTGTCTAGTGGGGCGTGCAGGAGATGTTTCCCCCTGCCGCCTTTACATCAACTAATCAACCGAGTACAACGGTATTACCGTTTTTCAGTTGTTCGATTAGGTTTGGTTTAGAAGGGCGTGCAGTTTTAGTCACTGTCGCTTTCTTCTTTCTTTCTGCGTATCTTTTGGCCTTGCTTATTGCTTCGGCCTTGAGACGCTTTGCATTTGGAGTCAGGGTATACTCACCGCCGTCAATGACATGTGGTGAGTATCTTACCCATTTTGGTGTCCCCAAAGGCTTTGGATTTTTACCAGTTGTGAACATTTGCTCACCATCTTTAGGTCTAAACCACTGCATCAATGACGGTTCGTCATCATACGCAGCGTTTCCAATGTAGCATTTCTCTTCTCCCCTTTCGGGAACAAAAGTCGCAAATTCCATATCGAACTGGACAGGTCCGTCTACCTTGATTACTTTGATTTCATCAGGTAACTTCCCTTTCAGTTTCTTAGTTGTCTGTTTCCAGTCTTTCTTGTTAGATATAGTGACTCCTTCGAAGCCCTTTACTATTTGAAGAATCTGCTTTGAAGAGCAGAATCCTTCTTTGTTTAGTATTAGTAAAATATCCGGGATATGCCATCCCATGCAGACAACGCTTCCGCGCTGCTGCCACTTAGACTGTGTGGTTAAAGTGTCGATGATAAAGTCGATTCTAGTTTCTTCGTTTCGGAATTGGTCCCATGCCATCCATCCTGCAACTGTTTGTATCGAGTTTGTCTTTTCGATTAACTCGGGCACAGCCGCAAATAGGTGCTTTATTGGGTTTCCTTTCCTGTCGAAGTATGCTCCGACCATAGCCATTTCGGGGCTCGGTCCTTTCCCACCCTGCCTTCGTGGCGGGTGAGGGGCATCATTACTATTCACCTTCACAGGTGAGTATCTTCCTTTTGTCATTGTCACTCTTCTTTTCTTATCAGTTTTTTTATTACTCATTTTTACCTAGTTAGGATATTATCCTATAACTTGTGACCTGTATAGACATTCAAGGTTATTCCGCCAGCAAACTTTGTTGGCTTTCCTTTGTATGTCTTTTCTTTCAGGTACATTATTGATTGAGCCATTGTGGCTCCTTTCACTTGTTTTAGTGATTTACTCATCTAGTTGACCCGTAGGTCATTGGAAAGTTTTGTACTTCTCCTTTACCTTCATAGCATTCGCAGCAGTCCTAGGTTTTTCGCCATATCGCGAACTTCCCAAGCCTTTCTTTTGATGGATGAAACCCCATCGTCGGACATTAGTCCAGCGATTATTTTGTTACTTTGGTTCCATCCTCTTAGTTTAGCATAGTTGGATTGCATCCAATCTATTTCAGCCGGATTCCAAGGGTTGTCTTCGTCATACAAGTGTTTGTTACTGACAACGTCCTTGCGCACTTCTATCTTATTTTCGATTTTAGTGCGCTTGTTTCGTTGTAGCCATGTGTAGACACTGCGAACCGCCGTTCCCGACGGGTTTCGCTTTACCTTCGTTAGCCATACCGACTTATCAGTCGAGGCATTATGTAACATTTTTGCGGCCTTCTTAAAGTCCACTTTCTTGCGAGGATGAGGACACATAGCGATTATTCGCCTAAATGTGTCTTCCCCTTCGACCAAACTTGCCAGTCTTTCAGCCACCGCATCATCCCAAGTTTCCTTAGATTCTTTCGGCGTCAATTTTTTCTCGGACTTGCTTGTTTTAGTTCCTTTTTTTCCTTTCTTTCCTTTCCTTTCCTTCTTCTCTGTGATTGTTAAATCTGTAAACTCGGTTAATCGAGTTTGGCCCTCTACAAGGGTGGTTCCCGTCTCTACTCCGATTTCGAAGTAGTCATTCGGGTCCTCACCTCCTTGTCTAAGGACTTTCATTACTTTAGCAATCAGTTCTGGATTAAGTTTTATTTTCATCTTATTTTCCTCCTCGCTTTCGCGAACTATTAGAGTGGTTGGCTCATGGCCTTGCCAACCTAAATGCACTCGTACATGACCGCCGTCATCTCCCTATGTGCAACCTCAATACTTGAGAAAGAACTCCTTCTTAGACTCATACGCAGGTGCGTTATGAGTCGTTTGTGGGTTGTGAGTCCACGACTCACGCTATGGCCAACCCTACTAACCTACCTTCGTCCTTGTCTGCGAAGGTTCGCGTAGTTCTCTCTCTAATAACTAGGATTACAATTTACCTAGTTCACTTATACCTCTCTTGGTCGCTATTGCGAGTTTCTAGAGGAAGATTTTCCACAGCCGTAAATGCTTCACGACAAGTATGCTTACGTCAAGACAGTAAACAGGGACTGGGCGCTTATTTTGCGCGGTCTATCTAAAAAAAATAAGCATCATGAACGTCAATCCATGATGCTTAATTCTCTAGTAAAACAATTGAATAAATCCAATTGGTTCACCTCAACTCAGTTCGTTAGCCGATTACTTTTGTAATCGAACCGGCTAGCGACCCGCGAAGCGTTATCCGAAGATTCCGGATAAACGGTCATCCCAAAAAGGGAATCTTTTCTATCTAGTAGTTGCAGAGGACATACCCCTGCAATACGTTAGTGTCAAACCCACTATGTGTGGGTGCCTATGTTGCCTGCTGGCAACACATTTACTAGAGCGCTTTCTAAGTCAGATTAATCTTATTCTTTCGTCATATCGTGTCTGAATTGTGCGATGTATTTTCTCAATTCCTCCGACTCTGGGGTCGAAGGCTTGTAGTTTTTCAACATCGCAAGTTCTTTCTTAGTTGTCTTGTCTAGTTTCTTTGGGGTCTTTCTTATTTGGCGCCCCGCTTTCCAGTTAAATTTTTTCTTATTTTCCATTGGTTTTCACCTCGTATAAAATTGTCATCCCAAAAGGGAATCGGTTCTATCTAATACATAGCAGTCTAAACCTTGCTATGAAAATTATATTTTCCCATGCACGCATGGAGGCATATTTGCCGCTGTCCACTCATCAACCCAAGACACCTTAGAGCACACTTTCAAAATGCTCTCAGGTGATTCAGACTTGGTTACTGTTGCCTCGTGCGGCGATTACGGTCGCCTTCCTGTTACCGCCTTTCGGCGTATGTTTTTTTCACCTCTCGGTTCTAGTAGGGTCATCGAATAAATCCAATGACCCACCTCAATCAACGCCTGTGAAGGCATCGAAAGCGTTATCCGAAGATTCCGGATAAACTGTCATCCCTTGGCAGGGAATCATTTCTATCTAATATGTGAGAGGGAGGTTGGTATAGTGGCCTATCACTTACCTAAGTTTCTTGTTTCCATGGTGATGAAATACGTTAGTTCTTTCCTCCCCCTCATATATAGTACGTCAGATAATATACCGGTATAGTACATTAGTATCTATTATACCGGTATAACTTATCTATATCTAGTAGGATATTAATCCTTATTGTAAACTAAGTCAGTATATCTAGTAGCACATTCTTTGCTACAAGTGATTACCTTGATTGGGGTCCATCGTTGTCCTTTGGACCTTACATCAAAGTTCTTCTCACACACCCAACATTCAAGTTGTTTGTCTTCATTGACTTTGACTAAGACATTCTTGCCGTCCACAAGAATGTATTCTACGTTGTCAAACTGTCTAATTATTCTGACGAAGTAGGGTTTACTTTCAATCAGATATTGCCAGTTTAATGAGACCTTTGAAGTGTTTTCCCTCATAGGTTTCCTACCGTATTCCTTTACCGATTTGGTCGATAGATACTTGGTAAAATCTACCGCATCTATCGTGTCGCCAACATCTTGTAAGTCAACATATTCTTTGCATATTTTCTTTAGTTTTTTATGGTCGAAAGTCAATCCACTGCCTTTAGGCATATTGGACCACTTCCATTATCATTGTAATTATGATTATCATCTAGTAGGGGATTAATCTCTTAATCTCCATATTTTTTGTTTGTTGCGGTCAGTGCAAGCGAACCTTCGCTCACTGTCCGACCCGAGTATGCCATAAACAGCATTTCTCGCTGGAACCCAACGGACAGCACCTTTGTGGTTGTCGATTGCATAGTCCAGTATTTGTCGGCCTGTCATAGGCCCTCGTAGAGTTATTGCCTCTACCGCTACTTCTCGTAGCAAATCTTTGAATTTATGACTCTTTTTCATTCTAGTAGGGCGTTAGCCCTTTCACTTCCTTCTTCGGCGACTGGTCTTTTTTCTTCTCAGTACTCATACTAGTTATCACTCTTCTAGAGCGACTTTATGCTCTATACAGAGCCATTCTATTTTGCCTCTAGATTGTTTATTTTTTAATACAATTCTAAAGGCTTCTTTGTTGCAGCCGTCTCGGTCACATACCAAGACGTCTTCCATCGTCTCATACATCTAGTCAAGAGTTTATCACTCTTTTTGTTTCTTTTTACGGCGCTTTCGCGTCTCCCACCATTCAGGGTCTTCTTGCTTTTTCTTAGCAAACCATTCTCTGTTGGACTTTAGAATCCTCTCACGAAACTCAGGGTCATTCGCATAACGTTCCTTTGTTCTTTGAGGCCTATTTCGCTGTCGTTCCTTGTAACACTCGTCACAGAAGTTTTTCTGCGGCGAGTAAGGAAATATTGTATCACAAGTCTCACAAATTGTGATTTCCTTGTTCATTATTTTCTCGAATAATTCTTCATCATTCATCTAGTGGGAGAATTACTTCTCCTTGTTTGCGTGGTAGCGTGCGCGTCTTTGCGCATTTTCCTTCTCACGATTCTCTTCGTGACGCTTGCGGTCATACGCCGCTTTCTTCTCACGATTCTCTTCGTAGTACTTGCGGTCATACGCTTTCATCTTCTCAAGATTCTCTTCGCGGTACTTGCGGTTTTGCGCTTTTATCTTCTCACGATTATTTGCGTTATACTTGAGTCTAGTCGCCTTGTGAATCTCAGGATTCGCTTTTTTCCATGCAATTTTTCTTGCTATATGTTTCGCAGGGTTTTCTTTGTAATACCCGCGTTTTCTAGCATTCGTCTTCAAACGCTTACATTCTTCGGAGCACATCATTGCTCTCCAGTGATATTTGGTAAACACCTTATCACATACTGCGCAAACTTCTGTTCCAAAGTCATGTCTCTTCGTTTGTTTAGCATCGAACTTACGATGTCTATTCCCTTTGTAAAGCGAAAGACTCGTATTCGATACGTTAATTGGTTCCATTTTAATTTTAACCATTCTAGTAGAAGAATCACTTCTCCTTTTTTGCGTGATAGCGTGCGCGTCTTTGCGCATTTATCTCCTCACGATTCTCTTCGCGATACTCGCGTCGTTTCGCATTTATCTTCTCACGATTCTCTTCGTAGTACTTGCGTTGAGACTTACCACGAGTTTCTTCGCGATACTTGCGTTGATACGCTTTGTACTTCTCACGATTCTCTTCGCGATACTTGCGAGAATACGCTTTCATCTTCTCAAGATTTTCTTTGTGCCACTCGCGTCTTTGCGCATTTTTCTTCTCACGCTTACATTCTTCGGAACAAGACTTTGTGCGTTGGTGATATTTGGTAAATACCTTATCACATACTGCACAAAGTGCTGTTCCATAGTTATGTTTCTTTGATTGTTTAGCATCGAACTTACGATGTCTCTTACGCCCATTAAGGGAAAGAGTCGTATTCGATACGTTAATTGGTTTCATATTAACCATCTAGTAGAGGGTTATTCTTCCTCCTCCGAAGCCTTCTTTGGCCTCTTTTTCAATTCTTTGATTTGTTCTTGTTTTCGGGCTGCTTTGCGTAAATGTCCTTCCATTTCCTGCGTCAGCCTGATGATTTCGAACTTCCTTTCTTCCTCATGGGGGTCTTCGCTAGTTGCTTCTGCTCCACAGTGGAAGCAGGTAAAGAAACTAGCCCTCCAGCCGACGTGGTCGACTGTTGGCACCCTGTTCTCGTCTACACGGAGATACTCCGCTATGAACGAGGCAGGTTGTATACCTTCCCTTGAGTTAGTCCAAGCCCTGCATTTAGCAGAGCAAATCAAACTTTGCCTGTTTATTATCCACCTCAAATAGTCGTTACTATCTAGGCTGTTATATATTCTCGAATGTTGTATTTCATCCATCTAGTCAGAGGAAGAACTTATTCTTCCTCTTTTTTTGGAAATAGTGAACCTAATACCCAAGATGGGGCACCTTCTGCGGTTGCACTTTCCAAAGTCACCGGTGTCGGTGGTTCATTATCTTCCTCAACGTATAGTATAGTATTGTATTTGTTGCGGTGGTTAGCAACGCATATTTCGTACTTACCAATTTTTATATCAGCATATCCATCGTCGACAGGAAGTTGGTCTTTGTAGTGTTTTTCGATAAAGTCCAACAAGCGGTCCGCGGCTTCTTTTGAAGCCTTTTTTGCCTGCTTTTCTTTGTCGGTCCAATACACTATATCATTACATTCCTTTTTGATTAATTCTTGAATTTCTTCATTCATCTAGTATTGCGCCCCGTAGGACGGCTTTTGGTTTATTCTTCACTCCACTGTTCTGCGAATGCTTTAACTTGTCTCCAAGTCGTTTTCATTCTGCCGAGGTTAGGGTTTGCGAACATCTTGCCCTCGTTCAGTGGTGTTGGATTACTAACAATAACATCGTCGTCGTTCAGTAAATCTTCTACTGCTTTACGCCAACGAGTGTCTCTTGCTTGTTCATCTGTTTGTGTCATCATTTCTTCTGTCATATGAATCTCTCTAGTATTGCGCCCCGTAGGACGACTTTTGGTTTTTCCTAGTTTCTCAACTCGATTTTCGCTAGACCGAAGCCTATTTCACGAGCCTGTGAAACCGTTACCGTTCTTTCCTTGCCAGTTATTGCACTACGCTCAACTGGGTCGCCGGGGTGGAAGGTGTAGACGACTAAGTCGCCATCGTTATCACCAACAATCATAACAGTGAAACTGCTAGTCTCGTAGTTGTCTCCGTCAACAACAGCGCTCAGGAAGCCTGTTTGTTTTGGGTCAACTAGTCGCACTTCGCAATCGTCGTCTAAATCATCAAGTGATATCATTCCTACTTCTCCCGGTAGTTCGGCTTTGAAACCGACTGCCCCGCTAATTGCGGGGTGGGAGTATTTTACCCACTTTTCGTTCAACAGAGCCTCCTTTAGAGCCTCCTTAGTGTCGAACTGGGGATATATGCTCCCCAATCCACTGTTCGGTAGTCTCATAGAGAGAGTACCATCCCAGTGGGCAGTCAATTTATTTTCGGTTGTATTAATTACTTCTACAATATCCATTCTAGTAAAAAAAATAAAGCACCACAGCCGGATTAATATCCAGCCATGATGCTTCGTTTTTATTCATCTTCCCTCACCTACCATGAGCGTCTTCTTTCGGTTGCTAACTTTCTGATTTCGCTCTCCTACGATATACTCACGTTTCCGCTATCCACGGCAGGGACCCAATCGTATGTGGGTGGTCCCAAGTGAGTGCTAATAGATACTGCATCCTCTTTCGATTCGAGACTCGCAAAGTCTCTCTTCTAGCCAGTCATAGGGTGTTCAGCCGGGAGCGGTGTAGAGCACCGTCATAGCCGAACATCTTTGCCCCTCTTGGCGAAAATGCAGTGATAGCAATTTTTTCTTTCTAGTCTATCTATTCAGTTGCAGAAGACCTGTTATCATCTGTCCGATTAAGGTTCTGTCGACCTTCCTCGGAGTGATGCAGGATGGCTCTGCAACTGCCAACCAGTCATTCATGATTCGTCACTGCCGACAGACAGTGCTTCACCTAACTGGCCCTTCTAATAATTCCATTATTTTCTTTCTAGTGCATGATTATCATAATCAAGCAAGTACCTCTGAGATTACCTCGTCTATCACCACCTGCGCCTTAAAGCGTTCAGGCAGTTAATTGATAAGCGTAGTATGCTATAATATTCAGAGTTCTGTACCACCGTTCAAGACGGATTGGCATACAATTACTGTGCGTGTCTCAACCCTGTGTTTCCACAGCGTCCATGCCCCCTTGCGGGTATTTGCCACTCAAGCACTTGCTCAACTAAATCATGCTAGGCACGATAGAGTTTTTTTGTTAAAATATCTGTTAATATCTATCTGATATTTTGGAATTAATCCCACAGAAAATTCTTACCCGCCGAAGCGAATAAGCCCGATTCGGGTCGAGACCCGAAACTCCGCCGAAGCAGATTTCTATGGGTTGTGCGGCTACTACTTGTAGCCACACGGCATCTATTAAAATGCCGCTATCTGATGGGGATATTCCTTTCTCCCCCTCATTATTAGTACGTCAGAAACCATACCGGTATCTGACATTTCTCTAACTAGTTAGCAGTTTACGGCACTGCCAAGCCCTTTCATTGGCGATTACGGTCGCCTTCATTCATGTGAATCTAATAAGGCCATCTAGGAGTAATCCCCTAGCGCCTTGTGTCTGCTTGGTGTAGGCGCAGTCGCCCATGCGTTTTAGGTCGCCTTCCTGTTTAAGTTATCAACCGCAAAGTGGTTATTCTTCGAAGCGAACATGAACTTCTATCATGTTGCCTGTGTCCTCTCCTAGAACGTCATATTCGCTAGCGTGTAAGTTAAACGACAGTCCAGATTCATCTTCTCTTTCGACAGCGTTTATCTTGCAGTATATCGCACACGGCGAACCGTTCACTACGACTGGTTCGCCGTTAACGAAACAGTTCAGTAGTTCTTTTACATTCGTTGGTTGATTTAGGTTTAACATTATTGTTTCCATAGTTATCCTCTAATAAGTCCATCTAGGAGTAATCCCCTAGTGGCTTTATGTCCGCTTTAGTAGGTGCGGTCGTCCTAATATTTGAATTGCTTTAATAACTGATTACAGTTCTATAATCTATAAGTGCGTTTTCACAGAAGTAATAAAATAGTATTTTTACTACTGTTATCGCTGTGTATATTTGATTATATCCACCACCCATTATTGGGTCCTTAATGTATTCTATTATGATAGATTTATCATAAATAAATAGGATATAGGTTAAGATTGACCACTCTACTAAAGTCACTATCCTGATAAACAGCATTGTGTTTAGTAACATTGGGTTTATCCAAATGTATCTTATTATCCGCAATTCTTTTCTCATTTTCGACATTATTGTCACTAATAAGGCCATCTAGGAGTAATCCCCTAGTGGCTTTATGTCTGCTTGGTG
>Ga0315315_10003393_pt1 | contig 14644 bp, 15 predicted proteins | sample M140m3416metaG_FD_203699 | JGI IMG/M metagenome (GOLD analysis project Ga0315315, IMG submission 203699) | Ammonia-oxidizing marine archaeal communities from Monterey Bay, California, United States - M1 40m 3416 | ecosystem: Environmental > Aquatic > Marine > Intertidal zone | place: USA...
AATTTCTGGAGTTGGATCTTGTTGAGATTGAGCTCTAGCTACATCAGCTGCACTTCGCACGGATGGTTCTCTTCGCATAAAGAAATATATTCCGGCTGCAATAACCGCAATTGCTCCAAGGATATAAAGAAGAATATTGACCATACTTAATCCTTTTTCTTCTGTTGCTTCTGTAGTCTCCCCTGTAACAGGCTGAACTTCTTCTTCTTCTTCAGGTTTTGCATCTTGTTCCTGAGCTGGCTCGGCATTTACCTCTTCTTTTGGTTCCTCTTTTTGAGGTTCTGGTTGTGGCTCTGGCTCAGTTTCTGGTTCTGGTTCAGGCTCTGGTTCTTTAGCTGGTTCAGGCTCAGGTTCTTTAGCTGGTTCAGGCTCAGGTTCTGGTTTTGATTCCTGAACAACCGGAGTCGAAATTTGTGGTTCTGGAGCTTTAGCTATTTCTTCTGGATCTTTAGGTTTTGGACTAATTACACCTGTGGCTGCAACTATTACACCAATAATTATTACCGCAATTAAATCCATATTAAACTTGTAAACTTTAATTAATTAAATTCACTTATAAACATGAACATATTGGGTGTAATCTGTGAACAAAAAAGCTTAAATTATATGAGATTTTTCTTTAATGAGAGAACAATTACTCTGGCTTAAATATTAAACAAAGACCATTATTACAAAATCTTTTTCCTGATTCTTTGGGACCATCGTTAAAAACATGACCATGATGTGCACCGCATTTAGCGCAGTGATATTCTACTCTTTTCATGCCAAAACTATAATCAATTTTAGTTTTAAATGCGCCTGGTAAAGCTTCAGAAAAAGAAGGCCATCCCGTCCCGCTATCAAATTTTTCTGTTGAGGCAAATAATTTATTTCCACAATTTGCACAATGATAAAAACCTGTCCTTTTTTCATTTAATAAATCGCTTGTAAACGGTCTCTCGGTGCCTTCTTTAAACATTATATCTTTTTGTTTTTTTGATAAGTTCGGATTAATAATTTCTTTTGTTGTAGCAATTAAAAGATTTATTGGAAAAATTGAAGAAATTAGAGAAATACCTAAGATTTTCAAATATTTTCTTTTTAACAAATTCATAAAATTAATTTATTATAATCATTACATGAAAACAATTTTTTTATTCTTTTTGACTATCTACATTGGCTATTATCTTTTTAGACCGGTTACAAAAAAGGAAATTGATAAATTTAATGATCCTGACAATTGGTCAAATATGGGTTTTTAAGGCTAATAAATGTTCTTTGACGCTTTCAGATAAAGCGTTTAAATCGTAACCACCCTCGAAAAAAGAAATTATTTTACCACCGCAATGAACATTTGCAACATCAACTATTTTTTTAGTTATTTTAAAATAATCTTTAGATTCTAATCTAATATTAGCTAATGGGTCATCTTTATGAGCATCAAAGCCAGCTGATATTAATATAACTTCAGGTTTAAATTTATCTAATGGCTCAATAATTTTTTTTTCAAAAATTTCAATAAATTCCTTACTTTTTGTTCCTGATTTGATTGGGGCATTAAAAATATTTCCTACTCCTACTTCATCCTCACTACCAGTTCCTGGAAATAAAGGAAATTCATGCGAAGATGCATATAGAATAGATTTGTCCTTGTAAAAAATTTCTTGAGTACCGTTACCATGATGAACATCAAAATCTACTATTGCAATTTTTGTAATTTTATATTTTTTTTGTAAGTACCTAGCTGCGACAGCAACATTATTAATAAAACAAAAACCATTAGCTCTTGTTGTTTCAGCATGATGACCGGGTGGTCTTACAGCGCAAAAAGCTCTTTGATCATTTTGAATTAAGTCGTCAGCCGCTGCTATACCAGCACCACATGATCTTAAAATTGCATTTTTACTATGAGAACAAAGAAATGTATCTGCGTATGGCTCTTTCTCTAGACCTTGAAGTCCCTCAGATGGAATTTTTTTAAACATTTGTTCAATATATTTTATTGGATGGACTAGAGATATATTACTCATTTCTGCAATTGGCGCCTCTTTTAAGGTTACATTTAATTCAGAAGTTGTCTTTATTGAATTAATTATACTTTGTAATCTTTCTTTTCTCTCGGGGTGTCCATGACCATTAAATTTTTTTAAGCAGTCGTCATGTGTATAAACTATCATAAATTTTTATTTAAAGCATTTGCTGCCAATGTAGAAGAAGAAATATTAGTCTTAAATTTTTTTAAAATTAATTGAGTTTTTGAAACTTGTTCATTAATTTTTTTCGGATTGTTTAAATAATTTGACACAATTTTAAATATATTATTTGAATTACAGTTTGATTGAAGTAATTCAGGTATTATTTCCTCCTTTGCAGCGATATTTATAATATTTGCAAATTTAGTTTTTACCAACATTTTTACTATCAAAAAATTTATTAATCCAATTTTGTACAAAATTATTGAGGGTACTTTTGCATTACATATTTCTAGAGACACTGTTCCAGATTTTGAGACTGCAAATATTGATTTTTTTAAAATATGATTTTTAATTTTATTATCACTAATAACCTCACAATTATTTGTGCCGGTTTCATTTATATGTGATTGAATTAAGTCTGAGTATTCTTTTGTGGAATGGAAAACAAAGGTAAAGTCTTTATACTTTTTATTCATGAGTTCAATAAAATTCAATAAAATTGGAGTAAGCACATCAATTTCAGATTTACGGCTTCCTGCAAAAATAGATATTATAGCTTTATTTTTACCTAATACTTGATTAATGTCGATTGCACTTTCAACTTTTGTATCCAAAAGTGGATGTCCCACAAACTCATGGCTCATTTTTTCTTTTTCAAAATATGTTTTTTCAAAATTAAATAGTAAAAGTATATGATCTATATATTTTTTAATTTTTTTAACTCGTCCTTCCCTCCAAACCCAAACCTGGGGAGCTACATAATGTATAGTTTTAATTTTAGGATTAATTTTTTTAATTTTTTCTGCAACTCTTAGTGTAAAATCTGGGCTATCAACGGTAAATAATATATCAGGGTTGAAACTCTCTATTGCGCTTACTGTTTCATTTATTTTTTTTTTTATTTTAAAAATATTTAAAATTACATTTGTAAATCCCAAATATGTGATTTCTTTAAGATTATAAATTGACTCTATACCTAGTTTTTTTATATTTTCGCCACCAACAGACAGATATTCAATATTTGAATTTATTTTTTTTAGATTAGCTATAACTTTTGAAGCTAATTTATCACCTGAAGCTTCACCTGTTAAAATGAATATTTTCTTCACTTTTGAAACCTCCAAATAGATCCTTGATCTGTAATAAGAAATATTATTCCTGTTTTTTCTTGTATTTCAATATCTCTTATTCTGCCAACATTTCCTTTAAAAATGATTTTTTCATCTAAAAATTTATTATCTTTAAATTTAATCTTTCTTAAAGACTGATCTTTTAAAGAAGTAATTAAAGCATCACCATTCCACTCTTTAAATTCATTACCATTGTAAATTACCATAGAACTTACTGCTATCGATGGAACCCAATATTTTATTGCTTTTGTATAACCGGGCATCCATTTAGGACCAATTTCAGTTCCCGTATAATTAGTTCCTCCCCATCCTAAAACTTTCCATCCATAATTTTCACCATATTTTACTTCTCCAAACCAATCACCTCCTCTTGCACCGTGGTTTGTTATAAAAATTTTATCATCAAAAGGAGATAGAGCCATACCTTGAGGATTTCTAATTCCTATTTGGTATATCTCGGGCAGCCAATTTTTTTTATCCTTAAATTTTGGATTATCTCTAGGTATTTTTCCATCTAAATGAATTCTAATAATGCTTCCTGGATGTTTAGCAGCATCTTGAGCTATCATTCCTTCACCTCTTTCACCAGCTGTAATATAAAGCAAATTATCTTTTATAACTAATCTAGATCCAAAATGGTAACCTGAGTTTATTGGCGGAATTGCTCTAAATATGTTCTTAAAACTTAGGTAATTTTGATTAAATTTTGCTGAAGCAACTGATGTACTTGAATAGCCTTTTTTTAGGTTTTCAGAATATGATACAAAAACTTGTTCTTTAAAATAAAGCACTTCTAGCAAACCTCCTTGGCCATCCTCTAGAATATTTAAATTATGTTTAATCTTTTTAATCTTTTTAGTGCTTAAATTAATTAATTTAATATTACCTGATTTTTCTGTAACTAATACATTATTATCGCTTATAAAAGAAAAGCTCCATGGACTATCTAGATTATTAATTATTTCTTGAAGGTTTGGTTCTGTTGAAAAAATATGAAAAAAATGAAGAAAAAAAAAAGAAGTTATTAGAATTATTTTTCTCATTTTACAAAAATAAACATTTTATTTTTATTGGCAAAATTAATTGATTTTTTTTTATCTAGAAATATATTTTTTTTATGTTTTAGAACTATACCTTTGAGACCCGCCATTTTACATTTTTTAAATGTATTTAACCCAACAGTTGGTAAATCAATTCTTGGATCTTGTTTTTTTTTGGGAAATTTTACAAGAACTCCTTTATTTAAATTTTTTATCTTCTTAAAATTTTTAAACATTTTTTGTGTCCCACCATGCTTTTCAAGAATAATATAATTATCTCTACTTATTGCACCTTGAATGTGGTCATGTTGATTAGATTTATTTAAAGCTTTTAAAGCATTATTAATATTCTTTTTTTCATTTTTATCAGGCCTGTATTTAGAATAATTTCCTTTTGATAAATTAAGCTCAGGTGTAAAAACAGTAGAGCTTACAGTTATAATTTTTTCATTTTTTAAGATATTAATTACCTCTTGTAAAATGGCGGCATCACCAAGTTTTGATTTTTTTATTATTCGTGGCATATAATATATACCTTTTAAATCTAATTTAATTTTAGTAAAATTAGGTTTTTTAACTTTTCCGGCAAATAAAACTTTTTTACAGTTATTTTCTTTTAAAATTGAAATAATCTTACCAAACTGTCCTAATGATACTGGGTGTGAATTTTTATCCTTTTTAAAAAATTTTTTCTTAGTTAAATCTATAATAAGATATTTTTTTTTACTTTTAATCTTTTTATAAATGTATTTTGGAAAATCTGTTTCTCCAAAAATTAGCCCAATCATAATTTAGTTTTTTGGTGTGCAAATTGGTCTTTTTTTATCTTTTTCAATAAATCTAATTACTTCAGATACAAGCTCATTATCTTTATACTCACCATTAATCTTACTTAAATTTTCATGAAAATTTTTTGACTCAAATATCTCTTTGTACGCTTTATCTAGTCCCATAATTTTTTTGTTATCATATTTTTTTCTCCGTAGACCAATTAGATTAATACCTTGTAGAAAGTTCCTATTTCCTATTGACAATCCAAAGGGTGTGACGTCTTTCAAAACACCTGTCATACCACCTATCATCGCCAATCTTCCTATTCTTGTAAATTGTTGAACTGCTGAATTTCCTCCAATAACCACCCCGTCTTCTATTGTGACATGACCTCCTAATGGCACATTATTAGCGATAATAACATCGTTTCCAATGTTGCAATCATGAGCAATATGCGAAGATATCATTAATAAACAATTATTACCTACGACTGTTTTAGAACCTCCGCCTAAAGTACCAGGATTTATAGTTACATATTCACGAATAATATTTTTTTCTCCGATCAGTAAACTGTTTTTTTCATTCTTAAATTTAAGATCTTGAGGTTGCGTACCAATACTTGCAAATGGAAAAATTTTTGTTCCTTGTCCTATTTTTGTTTCACCTTCAATATGAACGTTAGAAATTAATTCAACATTTTCAGATAATTCTACATTTGGTCCTACATAACAAAAAGGACCAATTTTTACATTGTTTGAAATTTTTGCATTTTTATCAATAACACTTGATTTATGTATCATTCTTTCCTATCGACTATTGTTGCTGACCATTCTGCGTCTGCCATTCTTTTATCATTAACTTTTGCGGTTCCTTTATATTTCCATACTCTACCATGAGATCTTATAGCTTCGATTTCTAAGCGTAATTCACAATCAGGAATTACAGGATTTCTAAATCTAGCTTTATCAACCCCCATTAAATATACTAATTTATTCGCATATTCTTTAGGATCAATACCATGCGCAGTTAAAGCTGCAGCAGCTTGACCAAAAGCCTCAATAATTAACACACCTGGCATTACTGGTTGTCCAGGAAAATGCCCTTGAACGTAAAAGCCATCTTTTTTAACATGCATTATTGCTGTTGCTGATTTTAGTGAAACAATATTAGTTAACTTATCAATTAACAACATTGGCTCTCTATGCGGAAGTAAATTTTGAATATCTTGTTTATTTAATTCTTTTTTACTCATTATTTTTTGAATTTTTTAAAAATTTTTTTAAATCAACCGCAGGATAACCCATTATAACTTGATTGTCCTCAACATCCTTTACGACTCCGCTACCCCCACCAATTCTTACGTTATTACCTATATTTAAATGTCCAGATATGCCAGCTTGGCCACCTATTGAAACGTTATCACCAATTTTTGAGCTACCTGCGAAACCAACTTGTCCAGCTATCATACAGTTAGATCCTATTTTAACATTATGGGCAATATGAACTTGATTATCTAGATAAGTATTTTGACCAATGACGGTATCATCAATCGAACCGCGATCAATAGTGCAACCAGATGCAATTTCTACATCATTGTGAATAATAACTTTCCCAATATGAGGAAACTTAATATTTTTATTTTTTAAAGGTATAAATCCAAATCCTTTTTGACCAATTTTACAATTATCTTGAAGCACAACACCATCTCCAATAAGTGCATTTTTGATAATTATATTAGATCCAATTATACAATTTGCACCTATAACAACATTACTTTCAATAATCGTATTGGAACCAATTATTGTATTTTTACCCATTTTAACATTTTTTCCTACTAAAGCATTTTTGCCAAATTTTATTGATACAAATTTTTTTTTGGAAGGTTTGGTTATTGATAAATCTGGAAGATCTATATGCGCATTTACATACATTTTATTTAATATAGTTGCTAATTCAAATAATACATTATTAACAACAATCGATTTTATTCTATTAGGTAAAAATTTTTTTAATTTTTCTGTTGTTAAACAATATACAGCTTTAGTTTTAGAGATATCATTTTTATATTTAACTGAGTCAAAGAATGTAAGATCATTTTTTTTAGCATTAATTAAAGGTTTTACATCATCAATTAAAATATTATTTATCTGTTTTTTTTTTGGAAATAGGTCGTTAATTTTTATTCTTTTCTTTTTAAAAAAATTTTTTGGTGCCATTAAACTTTCTAGTTTAATTTTAAAGATGTTAGTTTTTTATTTAAAATATTGATTATATCTTTAGTAATATCGAGATTTTCGTCCGCAACAATTAAATCTTTTTTATGAATGACCATTCTAATTTTTTTTTCAATCATATAATCTTTCAATATTGGATTAAGATTTTTCAATAATTCTGATCTAGCTTTTGATCGTTGACTTGAAATTGACTCGAGGAAATTGTTTTTTTCTTTTTGCAAATTTGAAACTTTTTTCCTTAAAGCGTTAACTTTTTTTTTATATTCATCAGCCGATATTAGTTTTTTTTGTTGAATAAGTTTTTTTTCTTCTTCAAGAATTGATTTTTCTTTGTCTTTAAGAGACTTTTCACCATCTTTAAATTTTTTTTTTAAATAATTTTGAGCTTTTTCCCCTGCAACACTTTTATTTAATAAATATTTGACATCAATGTATCTTGGCACATCTGCAAGCAAAGATTGTTGCGTAAGAAAAACTATAAAGAAAGTGATAATTATTTTACTACAGTTTTTCATTCTAAAAAGTTGTTCCTAAATTGAAATTGAAACTTTCAGTTTCATCTGTGCTAGCTTTTGACAAATTTGTTGAAAAAATAAAACTCATTGGTCCTAATGGAGACAACCAATTTATGGCTGCACCAGCTGATGATCTTATTTTATCACTATCATCTATAGTTGTATCATAATCCACTCCCCAAATATTTCCTACGTCCATAAAAAATCCTAATTCCGTATTCGAAGACTCTGGAAAAATATTTGGTAAGTTTGCTTCGAGATTTACTACAGCCGCATAATTTCCTCCGATATGATCTTTCCCGTCAACTGGACCAACTTTTCCCTTTTCAAATCCTCTAAGTCTTTTTGAAGACAAAAATTTTCTCTTACTTATTCTCACATCATCATCACCAATTCCATTTACCGCAGATATAAGTATTTTTCCTGCACCAATTAAATCATCAGATAAGGATTTGTAGGTACTTAAATTAAAAGTATTAGCTATGTACTGCTTGTCAGCATAAATAGGTAAAGATTGATTGAAGCCTACAACGTAACCTTTGCTTGGCATAAAAGCTCTATTTCTTCTATCATATTTAAATCCGTAATTTCCTGAAATTTCACTGAAGTCTCCTGCCTGTTTTTTTAATGAGTCACTAGCTGAGCCTGTCGTTCTAAGTTCATCAAAACTTGCAGAGATACCTAAGCTTGTAAATAAATCTTTATATTGTTCAAATGATGTACTTGCTCCCGTAGCTATCACAGAGTTTTCAAAACCCTGGTTAGGTTTGTCATTTGATTGGCTGCTTAAATAATAATTTATAGAATTGCCTAGGAAATTATAATTTGGATCTGAATAACTCACTACACCTCTTAAAGATTCCTGATCAACATCTATCTCAAAGTTAAGTTTTTTACCTTCACCTAGCCAATTATTTTCCGAAATATTAAAAGCAAAGCTTCCTCCATTTGTACCGACGCCTGCACCAGCAGCTATTTCACCAGTCGGTTTTTCTTCGACATTTATATTAATTATTTTTAAATTATTTTGAGAACCATTTTCGACTTCATAGTTTACGTTTCCAAAAATATTTCTAGCTTTAAGTTTAGAAATTGATTTAGTTAAATCTAGTTTAGTAAACGGATCACCTTCATCTATAATAAGTTCTCCTCTTATAACATCTTCATTTGTTACATTGTTACCTGTGATATTGATTCTTTCTACTAGGATTTTTTCTGACTCAAAAATATTAAATTTGATTTCAATTAAATCATTGTTTATGTTCTCACTAACGCTGTGTTCCACAAATTGTAAGTTATTTTTGGCTATTAGTTCATCGATTTGCTCTAATAAATCCTTTACGATAAATGGTGAATAAAAACTTCCAATTTCTTTTTCAAAAACTTCATTTAATGAATAAAAAATGGATTTATCAAATACAGGATCAACAGATACAGATATTTTATCGATAGCATATCTTTGTCCTGCATCAATTGAATAAATTAATTTAACGTTTCCATCACCAGTAAGCTCTGCTAAATTAGATGTCACATTCACATCGTAATATCCAATCGATTTATAATAGTTGGTTAAAAGTCTTACATCTAAATTAACTAATTCCTCACGAAAGTTTGTGTTCGAGGAAATTACTTTCCAAAATTTATGTTCTTCACTTGCTATTACATCCCTAAGCCTTCTGTCTTTAATTTTTTTATCTCCAATAAAAACTATCTCAGATATTATTGATTGGGCTCCCCTATCTATTTCAATAATCAAATCAAGGTTTTTGTTATCAATTAATTTAGTTTTTGTTTCGATTTTGCTGCCATTGTGACCAATTGAGGAGTACAATTTTTTTATACGTTCGACATCTTTAGAAAGATTAGATTTAATAAATGACTTTTTTTCTTTTGTTTCAATAATTTTAATTATTTGTTTTTTAAATTTTTGACTTTTTTCACCAATTACAATTAGTTGATTAACAACAGGATATTCTTCTAATTTTATAAAAAGTGTATTATTAGAAATATTAATTTTAATATCCTCAAAAAAATTTGTCTCGTTTAAATTGTTTAGAATTGTATTGAGATCTTTTTCGCTATAATCCTTGTTTGCTTCAACACCTCCGTAGATTTTTACAGTCTCATCACTTATCCTGGTATTACCAGTAATTTCAATTTTATTTATTACTTCTGCTTTTGCATAAGAACAAGAAATTATTAAGATTAATGTTATAAGGAATTTTTTAATCATTTGTATTTTTTTAAAAGTTCATTAGTCACGTTTCTTGTCCACTTGTCTATTTTATATATTATTTGTAAATGATTTGGCTTTTTTATAGCAAATTCTTTATAATTTCTATGCTTAAGTATTGTCATAATGGTCTTACTTATGGCTAAAAACGGTATATTTCCTCTTAGAAATTGATCAACTAATATTTCATTACAAGCATTGATTATTATTGATGAAGATGGAAGCAGGTCTATTTTTTTTTTAATTTTTATAATTGGAAATTTTTTATGATCAACTGTTTTAAAAAATAAATTTTTTTTACTGCTTTGATGTATAAATTTATTCTCTTTTATTAAAAAATCTTTAATATAAATTTTTTCATCAAATATAGCGTTTGCTATTGGAATTATCATTGAAGTTTCGTGATAAATTAATTTTGTTAAACCGTTGTTAAATTGGACTAAAGCATGAATTAAAGACTCGGGGTGTATCAAAATATCAATTTTGTTGTCTGGTATGTTAAACAATTTTTTTGTTTCAATTACTTCAAACATTTTGTTCATTAATGTAGCGGAGTCTATTGATATTTTTCTTCCCATTTTCCATTTTGGATGTTTGATTGCCTGTTTAGGTGTAATATTTTTAAATTTTGAGAGCTTGTAATTTAAAAAAGGGCCTCCGGAAGCTGTAATAAATATTTTTTTTATATTATTAAGCTCAGTGTTTTTAAGTATTTCATTTATTGAAAAAAGTTCAGAGTCAATAGAAAGTATTTTTGTTTTATTTTTTTTTGCAGTTTTTAATATTAAGTACCATCCACAAACTATTGACTCTTTGTTAGCTATAAGAATTTTTTTACTTAATTTTGTCATCGAAATTGTTGGACTTAAGCCAACTAAACCAGGAATAGCGGAAATCGTAACATCTGATTTCGTTTTAGGTAAGTTTTTAAAATTATTTAAAATTTGAGTTTTATTTTTTTTGAATTTCTTTCTTGCCTTTAAAAATATATTTTCATCAGATATTATGAAATATTTTGGTTTAAAGTATTTAATTTGTTTACAGATTAATGAAAAGTTTTTATTAGCTGAAAAAATATAGGGAATAAAATATCTGTTTTTTTTTTTTATAATTGACAGAGTTGTTAGTCCGATTGAACCAGTTGATCCAAGAATTGAGATAGTTTTTTTCATTTATAAAAAAAATATAAAGCCTAGGAATCCAATTGGAACACCTAATAAAATTCCATCCAATCTATCTAAAACTCCACCATGACCTGGAAAAATATTACCAGTGTCTTTAATATTTGCTCTTCTCTTAAGATAGGAGAAAAATAAATCACCAACTTGACAACTTATTGAAGTTATAATTGAAATTAAAAATACAGTTAAACTTAGATAATTAAATAAAAAGTTAAACAAAAAAACTAAAAATACGCAGGCTAATACAACTGATCCTATTGAACCTGAAATAGTTTTTTTGGGACTTATTTTAGTTAATTTTGGACCTTTAAATAATTTGCCGAAAATAAATCCTCCAATATCAGAAGCTACACAACAAAGTATGAGGCTAAATATAATTATTTTTGTTTCGAAACTATTATAAAAAAATAAAATAATTAAACAAAAAAAAGACAAATATATTAAAAAAAATGTATTCAATAACAGGTAATTTATTTTTTTTTTAATAAATTTTTTAGTTATGCTAAAAAATTCTATAATAGATAAAACTCCTAGCACAAGTAACGTGTAAACAAATGCCATATCTATTTTGTAAATTAAATAAATTAAAAAAAAAAGAAAAATGGACGTATTAAACCTTTTAATAAAATTTCTAGATATCATATACCGCCAAAGTTACGTTTAATATTTTTATACTTTTTTATAATTTTATTTAAATCATTTCCATTAAAATCAGGCCATAATTTTTTTAAAAAAAACAGCTCTGAGTATGCTAATTGCCAAAGCATAAAATTACTTAACCTTTGATGCCCTCCTGTTCTAATCAAAATGTCAGGATTTGGTATTTTTTTTGTATAAAGATTTTTTTCTAAGTTTTTAATATTTAAGTTTTTCTTATTTTTTTTTGAAGCTTTTAGTATTTCAGTTTTAGAACCATAGTTAATAGCTAAATTAACTAAAATCTTTTTATTTTTTTTTGTTAAATTACTTGATTTTTTTAAAATTAATTTTAATTCTGAAGATAATTGATTGATCTCACCTATTATATTAATTTTAATTCCCTGTTCAATAATATTGTCAATTTCCTCTAAAAAATAATTTTTAATTAATTTGAATAAGTAGTTTATTTCATATCTTGGACGCTTCCAATTTTCTGAAGAAAATACATAAAATGTTACGATAGGGATGTTCAGTTTTATAGAGCTTTTTACGATTTTTTTTACGGTGTTGACACCTTTGAAATGTCCAAAATTTCGACCTTTTCCATTTTTCTTTCCCCACCTACCATTGCCATCCATAATAAAGGCAATATGGTTAAGTTTATTCATATCTGACTGATCTCTTTTTCTTTTTCAGTTAATATTTGTTCGATATTTTGAATATTTAAATCTGTAAGTTTTTGAATACTTTTTTCAAAATTTTTATTATCATCTTCTGAGATTGTTTTATCTTTTAATTTCTTCTTTAATTCTTCATTAGCTTCTCTTCTAATATTTCTAATTGAAATTTTTCCTTTTTCACCCATATTTTTCAAAACTTTTATGAGATCTTTTCTTCGTTCTTCTGTTAAGTCGGGTATTCTCAATCGAATAATTTGTCCGTCAATTTGCGGATTTATTCCAAGTTCAGATTTTTGTATCGCACTCTCTACTAATGTTGTATTTGCTTTATCCCAAACTTGTATTGAAATTAATCTTGCTTCGGGAACACTAACCGTGGCTATTTGATCAACTGGCATTAATTGCCCGTAAACATCTACTTTAATTGTATCGAGCATGTTGGTGTTTGCTCTTCCCGTTCTTAAAGTTGATATGTCTTTTTTTAGAGATTGAATGCTTTTATCCATCTTAGATGAATAATTTTTCTCATTAAACTCAGTAGTCACTTTTTTAAACTCCTTCTCCAACCTTATATCTTATAAAATCTATAACCTGAATAGGCTTGTCTGATGAGTTTTCTTTTAATATTTCGGAGACTTTTTTCTTTGGATCCATAATCCACACTTGATTTAGAAGGGAGTTGTCATTCAAAAATTTTGTTATTTTTCCCTTTGCAATTTTCTCAGCCATATCTGATGGTTTTCCTGAGTTTTCAATTTCAGCTTTTATTATTTCTTGTTCCTTTTCAACTATTTTTTTATCTATTCCGTCTTTATCTACAGCTAATGGATTTGAGGCAGCAATATGCATTGCGATTTTAACTCCAATATCGTCATTATTTCCTTTTGAAATTCCATTTAATTTTACAACCGAAATAATTTTACCAATATCCTTTTCTATTGAAGAATGAACGTAAGAAAAATTTGCTCCATTTGAATTATCATAGAAATCAGCTCTTCTAATTGTAATCTTTTCACCAATTTTTGCTATTAAGTTAACCAAGCTATCTTTTACGGTTACACCGTCAGCCATTTTAATTTCATTAATTATTTTTAAATTAGCCTTATTTGTAAAATTAATTTCAGATAACTCCTTACAAAAATTTATAAAATTTTGATTTTTAGCAACAAAATCTGTCTCACTATTTATCTCTATTATTGAAATTTGACCATTTTCTTCTTTTACTAAAGCCAATCCCTCAGACGCTGTTCTGCTCATCTTTTTTGAAGCTTTGGCTATCCCTTTTTTTCTTAAAAATTCAATAGACTTTTCTATATCACCTTTTGTTTCATCAAGAGCATTTTTGCAATCTTTAAATCCTACTCCTGTCATTTCTCTCAATTTTTTTATGTTGTCTAAAAGATCTTTATTTGACATTTGATGATAATTTTAAATTATTTGTTTTTAATTTGGGAATTTTTTTCTTCTACTTTTTTTGTTTCAGATCCTTTAATAAAATTTTCAGCATCCTTAATCGTATTCTTAAGCAGTTCGCAATAAAGATTAATTGACCTTCTAGCATCATCATTGCCCGGAATAGGATAATCGATACCTGTAGGATCTGAATTGGTGTCCAAAACTGCGATAATTGGTATTCCTAATTTTTTGGCCTCTGCAACTGCCAAAGACTCGATATTTGTATCTATTATAAAGATTAAATCAGGAGTTTTCTTCATCTCAGAAATTCCACCTAGAGATCTTTGAAGTTTTTCTTTTTCTTTACCAAACTTCAAGATTTCTTTTTTTGTAAAACCTAGATTTTCTTTAGATAGTTGGTTTTCAAGTTTTTTTAGTCTTTTTATAGAATTCTGAATTGTGTTCCAATTAGTAAGCATCCCGCCAAGCCATCTATAGTTTACAAAGTATTGACCAGTTTCTTTTGCTAGGTCACTTACTTGCTCTGATGCTTGTTTTTTTGTTGATACAACTAATAATTTTCCGCCACTAGCAATCACTTTGTGTACTTCTACCAATGCATTTTTTAGAAAATCAACTGTTTGGGTTAAAT
>Ga0315315_10003394_pt1 | contig 14644 bp, 16 predicted proteins | sample M140m3416metaG_FD_203699 | JGI IMG/M metagenome (GOLD analysis project Ga0315315, IMG submission 203699) | Ammonia-oxidizing marine archaeal communities from Monterey Bay, California, United States - M1 40m 3416 | ecosystem: Environmental > Aquatic > Marine > Intertidal zone | place: USA...
GCAGCTTCGGGGCCTTATATACGAAAACTGGCAGCTTGACCCTCCCGTAGAAGATCGATACCGCTATTCTAAGCAAACGGGAGAGTTGTCGACTTCGGATCATGTTCTCAGATCTCTCCTATCTATCCGAACTTTGACTCCCTTTCAACGAGAAGTCATTACCCAAGTTCGTCAGTATCGAAAATACCAAAAGCTTCTTGGAACCTACGTCACAAAACTTCGATTCTCCACACAAGAAGCGTGGGGAGGATGGGATGAAGAAGAAGACGCATTTTTAGAGAAGGAGTGGAGAGATCGCTACGGTATAAAGAAGTTGGGTATTGTAGATCCCAAGACGGGTCGAATGCATCCTGGGTACAACGCCCATGTTACAACCAGCGGAAGACTGTCAAGTTCAAAGCCAATCAATGCACAAAACTTTCCCGGCTTCCTAAGAGAGATGGTTATTCCTGCACCGGGTAACATCTTTGTTGGAGCCGACATGGATCAGTTGGAGCTTCGTATTGCAGCCTCCAGATGGAAGTCTCGCAAGTACTTGAAAGCTTTCAAAGAAGGTTTAGATCCACACTCTTCGGTAACCGCCTATACTGTTTTCGGAGAGCGTTTTGAGAAGGCAGCAATAGCTTGTGGTGCAGGCCCATACCCATGGGCTACAGGAACAAAGTTCAGCGGAGACGCAAAGAAGCTGAGAGGATTGTCAAAGTCCGTTCAATATGCTTCTCAGTATTGGGCGACTGTTCAAACCGTTCATCGTGTGATAACCCAAACAGAGATTCCCGATCCCGAAGATCTGAACAGAACATTACTACCTTATATTGACTTGTCGGTAAAAGAAGTCCGTATGATGCATCAGAAGTGGTGTAAAGGAGCTAAGTTTGAGCGAGGGTGGGAAAAGGAGCTAGAAACATGGCGTGCCTTTGGCTTCTTAGAAGAGCCTGTACATAAGAGGAGACGTGACTTTTTGGATGGTGAGAACCCGAACGAAATTGTAAACTTCCCCATCCAAGCTTCAGGAGCTTCTTTAATGAACAACGCTTTGATAGAGTTATCAGAGCGTATACCTCTCCACAAATGGGGGAAAGGTACAGGAATTGTGAACCAATGTCACGACTCTATTATGGTAGAATGTCCTATCTCGGAAGCAGAATGGGTGCGAAAGCAAATTGATGAATGCATGAATATGACGCACCCCTCTTTTCCAGGTGTCGTGTTCACCGCCGAAGCAGAAATAGGTAAAAATTGGAAGGAAGTATGAAAAAGAAACAAAAGTATTACAGTTATTCAGACAACATCGTACAAGAGCTTGAGCACGCCGTTGCGTTGGTTGAGAAGGTTTATCGGAAAGATGGACGCATGGAAGCCAAAACATACCAAAAGCTTTGCGACCACATCTTGGAAGCCCTAAACGGTTATCTGGTGTATAGATTGCCTCATGCACGTCTTGAAAACGATCCTCGTGTGAAGGTTGTAGAGCAAATGCAAATGAACGCTTTGGCGATGCCCGAAGTTATGAGTGGCCCGATCGTAAGATCTCTTGGAGGTGGTGATGAAGAAAAGTAAGAAGGCTCAATGGTGGATAACAGATGGTCAAGGGGAACACCTTGCCAACATTCCCAAACAGATGTCGAATCATCCTCATATATCAGGAAGGAAGCAGATAGAAGACCATATTCATTACAATGGTGAGTTGGTTGCTCAGATCATGCGAGACGCAGTTGAGGATATAACGGACGAGTTTGAAGTATGTATTTTACGTCAGCCGAAAGAAGAAGAGCTGGTCCGTATACTTAGATACGCTATCAGTAAAATGAAGGAGAAGGTTCATGGCGAAGGATAATTGGGGCGCATCTTTTTCGTCCGACAAGATGGATTGGCGTACGCCTCCAAACGTCTTTAAACGATTCGATAAGCTTTTCAAATTTCAGTTGGATGCGGCGGCGTCACAGGACAACGCTTTATGCCCGAAGTATTACACCAAAGAGGATGATGCCTTGACAAAAGAGTGGGTGAAAGATGCCACTCGTATATGGGTAAATCCTCCGTACGGGCGATCGATTGGAAAGTGGATTAAGAAGTGCAAAGAGGAGGCTCAAAAAGGCTGCATCGTAGTGGCCTTGATCTTCTCTCGGACTGATACCAAGTGGTGGCATGACCATATCATGGGATCAGCTACAATGGTCTATCTAATTAAAGGTAGAGTAAAATTTTTGACTCCGGAAGGAGGAAAAGCAAATTCAGCCCCCGCGCCTAGTTGCGTAGTGGTCTGGGTACCTAAGTTTGTGTCCGATAAGGGCACATTATTCAAAAGCGTGACAATACAAGGAGAATAAAATGTCAGCTACAACAATACACACCCGAGTGGAACACCTAGAAGAAGAGGTGAACGCTCTTACAACCCAACTATCACAACAACAAAAAGAGTGCGGTAGATTAGAAGATGAAATATCTTCCTTAGAAGACCTTACAGATGAATTAGAGAAGGAGGTATCTTCCCTAGAGTATCGTTTAGAAGGACGAAGCTCCAATAAGGTAGAGAAGCTTGTCGGTTTCCTCATGAATGAACTCAAAATGTTCCTTCCGCAAGTAAAGGAAGTCGTACACCCCTACCAATGGACGCAGATTCAAGCGGATCATACTGTTATTTCATCTCTTGTAGACGATTTAGTTCAAGAGGAGGTAGGACAATGACACCTGTTTTGTTTTTAGCTGCTCCCAAAAGAATGGAAGATGCCGTAAGCCGTCAAATAGCAGAAGATGTAGAGAAATTCCTCCAAGATGGAGTAAAAGTCGCCTTAGCTTCCGAAGAGTTCAAAACCCATTTCGCTTCCGTTGGAGGTTGGGCTGGTTGGAGCGAATTTGTTGCTACAGGAGTCAATTCGTACACCCATCAGCCTATGTACTCCGGTATCATTTGCATTGAGTCTTCTCTAGGTAAAGGTACAGCAGGAATTGTAGAAAAGGCTCTTGCACATGGAAAGAAGGTTTTTTATTGGAAGAATGGAGCCTTACATCCTGCACACGAGCTAAAAGAAATCGACTCTTCAGATTGGTTTGGGGGATGGTCTTTAGTCTATTAAAATCTATTTTTAGATTGACAAATGACCCCCCAATCCTTATTGTATACAGAGGAGGTGTAATATGACAAATGACGAAACGAGCAACCACTCCCCTTCAAGTGCAGAAGAAATTTCTGAGGCACGAGAGCCAAGCACAGCTACAATGCTGGTAAAAGCTCTCGTTGCCGCAGGTCTAACCCCGGAAGAAATTGCCAAAAGGAGTGGAAATCGTGTATCCCGTAGAACCATCTACAGGTGGATTAAAGGCGATGTCGCCAATCCAAAACAAGAACAGAATTTGAAAGCCCTCAGAAGGCTTTTGAAGCGTGTAGAGCGCAAAAACAATGACAATGAAACTGACACATAGACAAGGAGATAACAACGTCATGTATGTGAAAAAAGTCCGCAGCAATGTGAAGAAGGGGGTGGAGTTAGATCTCCACAAAAGAACCCTTATAATTGGTCCCAATGGGGCAGGTAAATCATCACTCATAAACTCATTAGAGCTTGCCCTAGGTGGTTTTGCATCCGATGTTCTCGGAAAAGGAATTGTGAAGCAAGCTTCCGATCTTATGAATCTTTCCCACGATGGTAAGAAGCTAGAATCGGAAGTCGAAGTTATTACAGATTCTAGTGGGACCGCAGCCACTTGCACTTGGTCGACAACCGCTACATCAAGAAGCGTGAAGCGGCCTATACACAAGACTCCTATTACCGCTCACTTCCCTTTCATCGAAGTGGAGGAAAATCTTGTAGGGAGTGCCGAGAAAGTACGAAAATGGATTCTAGCTCATGTCTCCGAGGCAACGGAAAGAGAAGTTATTTTAGAAACTCTCCGGAAGGGAGTAAGAGACAATTACTCAAAGGTCGCAGATGCTTTAAAGTCTTCGAAGCCGCACCTTTCGGAAATAGACCTCGTTTTAGAGGTAGGTCAACAACAAGCCGCCTTTGCTCGTGAAAAGAAGAAGGAAATCAAGGTTTTAGACAACTCTGCACAAGGTTGGGCTGCTTCATTGGGAGCCAAACCTACAGAAGAAGAGTTGGCTGAGTCTTTGAAAGAAGAGCAAGAAGCGTTTAAAGCCTTTTCCGATTTTAAAGCTCAACATGAATCATCAGTCAAGATTACATCCGCTAGGATCGGTGCGGTGTTGAGTCAAGCCAAACGCCTTGCTTCCTCCTTACAAGAGAAGGAAGCGAAGAAAACGAAATTGGACCCTCTCAACATCCAAGATTTGACGGAGTCTGAGCAGAAGCTTAGAACAGTAGGTGTGCACCTCAAAGGGATTGTAGATCACGCTCCCAACCGTCACACTTGCCCCGTTTGTTATCGTGAAGTCGATTTAGATGTGAAGCGTCAACAGCTTGAAGCGGCTTTTAAGGTGTTGGAAGATAAACATAAGATTGCCTCATTGTATTCTGATCTTAAAGGGCAAATTCAAGCTCTTCGTCAGCAGACCGTAGAGACGATGGAAGAGTGGAAAAGACTCTCCAGTTCACAAGCCAAAGAAGAAGTCGTGGCTCAATTGGAGGCGTTGGAAAAGGTTCACACCGAAGCCTTAGAGAAGCGAATTAACCTCCAACACACCGAGCGAGGGTGGAAGGAATTGGAAGATCTCCAAGCTCGGTTGGAAGAACGTCAAAAGGAAGAGAAGAACGCACGAGCTTTAGCGACACAATGTAAGTCTGCATGCAAGAAGCTTCTCTCTAAATGTGTCTCAGACTTCTCTGAGAAGGTTTCAGCGTTCTTACCTGAGGGTGATACGTTTGAACTGAGAACAGATTCTGCAGGCGAGAAGTGTTCCTTCGGACTGGTTCGAGATGGAAAGCATCTTACGGCTTTGAGTGGAGCGGAATGGGTACGTGTAGTCTTGGCGATAAGCTGCGTAACGAGTTCTTCCGACTCTTTCAACGTATTTATTCCAAGAGAACGTGCCATCGATGATGAAAACCTAAAGCTTATGATGGAAGCTCTTAAAGATGCTCCAGGGCAAGTCATTCTAACAGCCCTTGCGCCGCTGGAAGAGTACCCTGCGGACTGGATGGTCATTGACCTAGTAAACAACACAAAACAACTTACAAAACAAGGAAAAGGTGCAGCATGAGGCCTATAAACGATAGAGTAATAGTGAAGAGAGATCAACCCCGTATGCAAAGTGAAGGAGGGGTATATATCCCCTCCAATGGACAAGATAAGCCCGCCGCAGGTGTGGTACTCGCTGCCGGTAGCGGTCGTGTTTTAAAGAGCGGAATAAAACACCCTTTGATCGTCAAGAAGGGTGACCGAGTCTTGTTTTCTCAATATGCAGGAACAGATGTGAACATTGACGGAGAAGAACTATTGGTTCTCCGAGAGAGTGAGGTTTTGGCGATTGTCTATGAACCTGCTACCGAAGGGGAGGTGTAAAATGGGATTACCTCCATCAAAGAAGAACATGCGAAAAGGATACGATTACCCCAATAGGCTTCTATTTCGTGAGAAGCTTGTGCAGAGTGGACGCTTTCAACAGTCGACGGCTTACAACTATGAAACGGCTATCGTCAACCCAAGCAATACTATTTATGTTAAAGCTCAAATGTTATGGCTTGAACTGATGCCAACTGTTCCCCTTCCTCAAGTAATTGAAGAGGGAGGAGGAGAAGAGGAAGAGAAGCTCCAAAGCCAACCATCTACCCCAAGTTCTTCTCCACCAGTCAAGATTCGAAAGAAGGATACATTGACCAAAAAGATGTTAAAAGGTTGGATGCACAACGTCTTTTCGGAAGCTGAGACGTTAGAATTTTTAGCTGATCTTTGGTTACAAGACGAAATCTGAGTGCTAACAAAGCCCAAATAGGCTAAAAAGTATACTAACATATTAAGGATTATTGAGAGGTAAAAATGGCTTTATACAAGACTTCAACTACACAAGCGACTAGCGCATCCTGCAGCGCAGGGACAAGCGTTAATCCATCAAATGCGATACCCGATAACTGCCATACGGTCATCATTTACAATGAAGACACGACCAACACAATCCTAATTAATACAGGAACTGCAGGCGGTGCATTAGCGAAGGCGACTTCGTCTAATGTGCCTCCGCAGGGTACTTTAACTTTGGCGATTGGAGTCCGTTCTGAAAGAGTTGGACTCTTTGATTTCATCTATGATTGTGATGCCGGAACGGCTACAGCACGCATTACTTATGTCTTGAGTCTTGGCAGCTAGGAGTTGCCATGTCTCGGCAGAAGGGTGGTAGTTTTTACTGTCCTCCAGGGTATTCGGTGCTTACGGTGCCAGGTGGAGGAGGTTCGGCCTTAGAGGTTCAAGATGAAGGGGTGACGATTGATGCAAACGTCACCGTTTTGAATTTCATAGGTGCGGATGTGCAAGCCCTTTCCGGTGGTTCGGGTATCGTTTCCATCTATATACCTCCACCTACGTTTGCTTCACATTGGAATCAAACGGATGGAACGACTACGGGAACAGTTTCTGAAAACATTTCCCGTACTACTTCAAGGATTTCTGAGCCTACAAGCGAAGGAAATCCTTTTAAAGTTGGAAGCTTTGGTAACACGAACAATGCCGCAACCTTGAGTTCGTCCGTTGTCTTTTCTCCTCCTGCAGGGCAAGCAATTACAGGGTTGGGAGGAGATGCCAACTTCGTTGTTACGGTTTTCGATGCGGATGGAGTTAGCGTCTTAGAAACTTACACCACGCCAGCTATCACCGGAAATGCGGCAAATACATCTCCGTCTGGTTTCATTGTAGTAACTGTATCAAATTATGCTGCGGATACAACCCGATTCAAAGGAGAAATATCTGTAAGCGTGCAGATTGGGAACATCTTATCTGCGGCAAGTCTGCAAGGAGGTAAATATAACGTCCGAGTAGTGCAAAATACAAGCAGTTCAACAGATGGTACGGGGCCATACACGTATACTCAAGCAGCGGTATTCTATGACACCAATCCCTCCACACCAAGTATTTCGGGTACAGTTACAATAGCTGAAACGGGTGGATCCGTTCTGACTAAGCACCTATCGGGTGTAGAGTACTATATCTTAAACTCTTCTTTTACCGCCGCAGTTGTCGACATTGATAACCTTAATCGAAATACTGCCCGCACAAGTTCAAACCTAAGGGTAACAGCGAGTGGATATGGCATTTCAACGGTGAATCACTCTCCTTTTGGTACGGGTTCAACAAACTTCTCCAATTGGACAATCGCTTTCGACAATACGGGGACGGACTATTCCAATGCAGCCTTTAACATTTCTTCTTCAAGTTACCGCTTTCGAGGAACAACAGCTTCCATATCTGCTTTTCCACGTGACCCCTGGGGAAATGGTGGCACTATTAACAGCTCTAACGCTGACATACTTGTGGACACTTTCACAACTACGTCAACTGATCTCGCAGAGTACTTTGATGACGAAAACAGACGACAGACTTCCACCTACAATGGCGGAAGCTCCACAAGCAATTGGACATCGGCCAATTCGCTCTCGGCGGGAGACGCCCTCGTAATGGGCGGTCAGCTTCTCGTCCCCAATCAGTCTACTTTGACCACAGGAGCTTCCGCATCCAATTGGTCTTCCTATTCTCCTACAATAGGTGGAGCCAACCCCGACTATTCGTCTTTGGGCGCACCCGTTTCCTTCTACAGAACGATTGTAGACACTTCTGGCAGCAATCGATCTTCATTCACTATCGTTTTCTCAGGCACATTCGTATCCAATGCCACAAGCGATCTTTTGAACTCTCACATGGAAATTTTTATCCGTAGAAGGGCTTCCGCTAATGGAGGTAATGCAGGTCCCGCCATAGCGACTCCTCTTAGAGTGCATGGCGCAAATTACAACTTTGCTACCTTTGATGACGGTGCGACCGTTGCAGGTTCTCGTATCCGAGAAGCCAGTTCTTCGGGGAATACTGTAAATTGCACCTTCGGCGGTTTCAGTTGCGAAACAGGGGTGTTCATCGAGATCAAAATCATCAATACAGCTATCAAGCTTAATAGCTTCGTCTTTACATTTTTCTAGGTTATCATGGGTTTCTTTTCTGACATATTTAGAGTTAGGGCTGACCCTCAAAGGCAGCTTTTAAAGTTTTCCGCTCGGGTTTCGGAGCAAGCTGTATTTGAGTATTGGCTGCATCCAAAATCAGTTCTTCCTTTTGTCCAAGCTTCCAATTTTAGCGAGTGGCAAGGGACAGAAGAATTCAAAGGCAAGGCTGTAGGGAAAGATGCGACTCTCGGAGTCAAAACTTCCGAAGGTATGACGTATTTTAAAATGTCCGATTCACACCTATGGGTTCTTCGTGCCCAACTAGAGGCGGCTTGTTTTGAACTGGGATCGATCTCGGAAACCGACAAAGTAGATACTCCTTCCCATATTACGATTGACCTCCTCTATACGATGCAAAACAAGCTCCAGCAGTCGGTAGAAGAAATGATGACGGCTCAGTTGGAAAACTTTTCAGCTAATCTTTTGGCTGCATTAGATACTCGTTTATCTAAGTTGAACGTCCAGCCGATAGTCGTGCAAAAGCCTTCGGTAGAGTCTCAAAACATATCTTCTGACACACCTATTTTTATTCCGTCAAAGATTTTGCAGGGAGGCATCGAAGGGAATACAGAAATTAAAGCGACTGAATCTAAAGATGACATTTCAGCCGCTGCCGAAGCGTTAAAACAACTCAAAAATACAAGGAGAAAACAATGAGTGTAGGCTTAGATATAGGAACGATGAACATCGTATCCGCCCGACAACAAGACGACAAAGTACATACCCGAAGGATTCGTGACGCATTTTTAGACCTTCCACTTCATGCCAAAAAGGTTTTGAAGCTCTCTAAATCTAGCTTCATGCAAAGAGATGGTGACCTTCTTCTTTTGGGTGATCAAGCCTTAGAGATGGCCATCATTTTCGGAAAAGAGGTACGTAGACCTCTTTCGCAAGGCTTGGTTAGCCCTTCGGAGATCCATAGTTTAGAGGTTCTTGGGTATTTGATTCAAGAAGTGTTGGGCTTGTCTGCTGATAAAGAGACATGCTTTTTCTCTATTCCAGCGGCTCCTGTAGATAATCTCAGCAAAGATGTAATATACCACAAAGGCGTGTTTGAACGGATTGTAACAGAATGTGGGTACAAGGCAATAGCCTCCAATGAGGCGATGGCGATTATCTTTGCGGAAGCCGCAGTAGAAGGATTTTCAGCTCTTTCGTTCTCTTTTGGGAGCGGGATGACCAACATCGCCCTTGCTTTCAATGGGATAGAAGGTATGGTGTTTTCAGTAGAGAGGGGCGGAGATTGGATCGATGGCGGTGCAGCTCGCAGCTTGGGGAGTCCTCAGTCCCGTTTGTGTCATATTAAAGAAGTAGGCATTGATCTCTTGGCTCCGAAGAACCGAGACGAAGAAGCTCTGACCTTTTATTATAGGGAGCTTATCAACTATGTTCTTGATTGGGTTCAAAAGGAGTTTACCAAACGTCAGCTTTACAATGTGGTCACCCGTCCCGTCCCTGTAATCCTTTCAGGGGGAACGAGTAAAGCAGGCAATTTTGTTCACCTTTTCCGAGAAGAATATGAGAAGAGGAAGAAGAAGTTTAGTCTTCCTATTAGTGAGATCCGAGCCGCAACAGACCCTCTAAATGCCGTTGCAAAAGGTCTTCTCATCCAAGCGATCAATGAGGATGAAGACTAGCAATGGGTTTCTCAAACCAAGAAGCGATAAACTTGAATTTCGCATCTTTGGCCGCTGGTGTCATTGATGCGAATTCTCGTGCTGTTTGGTTTGAAAAGCAATTCGGTTTCAGTTTTATTTTGGGAGCCGATACAGTTTGGACGCAAATTGCATCGATCCCTGCTGCAGGCAATCTCGCTACAGCGAGAACCAATGCTTCGTCCAATCCTACTCTTATTTCCGATCTCTCTCAAAATGCGGATGCAAAGCGGCTAACATTGATTGCAGGGACGAATAACAGTACGTATGCATGCTATTCGACATACAACGATACATCCAGCGGTCTTCTGAAAAACTGGCTTTTGCCTCAGCTTGTACCTCAAGCCTCGGGGGCACCATCCAACGGTTACGCCATCAACCTTTATGATGGAAATCCTGCGAGTGGAGGTACACTTATAAGTACAACAGATGGTCAAACAGGTACAGGAAGCACCAAACAGGTCGGTTGGATTTTTAACTATGCTTTGGGCTTGCTTCTGCTCTCAGATGACTTCTTCACAAGGACGGGTATCACCCCCGGAGCTTTCGACCCTTATGTGGTAGGCTTTCGGTACGCAGGGAATACTGCCGGAACGGGAGCGACTGCTGCTCAAAGGACGTCTTCGGACGTTGTCGCAGATGAAGCTATAGCGGAAGGAGCTGTTTTAAGGTTTGTCACCAGCTCTGACGTCGGCCTTACTCCAGGAAGAGTGGTCAATGCAAACGCATCAACTGAGGCCAATGGAGACGTTGCAGGCATTGCATTAGCGGCTGCGGCAGCGCAAGGTGACGCTCTTACAATGGCGACCAGCGGAGAGGCTTCTATACTTTTTGGATCTTCGCCTGCTTCAACAGACAATGGAAAAAGGGTATATTTATCTACCACGAGTGGTGAAGCAACCCTTACCCCTCCGAGCGCAGCCAATAACATTGTTTACCAATTAGGTAAATTGAAAGGGGGTAATGGCTCCGATACGACTCCTTCTGTGGTTTTGAACTTGAATGAAATCATGGTTATAGGTTAGCATCCTATCAAAAGATGGTGCTACATCCCCTTGATTACTTTGCATAGGGAAGTCATTATATATACGATACTAAAGAACAACATAATTAGGAGTATAAAATGGCTACATATAAAGGAATTGGGTACGAAACGGCAACAGGACGCACCCGAACAGGAACCTCATCAGACGACATTTCATTCGATTCGCTGATTACAGCGACTGATGGTGTCAGCGTTACGGCTGTAGGTTTAACAGTTGGTGCAGGCGGTGCAAACGTTACGGGCGGCACCACCACCGATACACTCACCGTAACCGGCGATGCGAGCGTTGCCGGGGACTTGACAGTCACAGGTGACATCATTTCACGAGGCGCAGTCGACCTTGTCGTTCAAGACAACTTCATCGATCTAAACTTCGCAAACTCGACAACCACCGCAGAATCAGGTGGTTTAACTATACAGATGAACCGTAATAGTGGTTTTACTGCATCTACCGTCACCACTTTTGTGGCAGGTTCTGCAGGTGTAAGCAATCCAACCTTCACCAATACTGATGCAGGATCTTCCTCGCTTCTCGCTGCGGGTGATGTTGTTGTTATGACTGGAGCTACCCAAGAAGGTAACAACGGTTTGTACGTTGTTCAAGCTGTAAACCAAGCTTCCTTCCCTCAAACTGTTACCATTAAGGGTGTAGGAACAACTTCTACAGACGCAGCTACACCTTGGGCACAAACTCAATTTGAAGCGGAAAGTGGTGCAACTGCTTCTGCCTTCAAGACTGATATGTTTGTTCAGTTGGTTGCAGACGGAACGACTGCATTCACCGATAGCGGAGGATCAGCCTATAGTAAAGGAACTTTTCTTACTGCATACCATGCGAATGCAACAGAAACTTCCTTCTCTCAAGACGGTGGATACACGACTGTAGAAAGCACTCTGCAAAGTGCCTACAATGGCGGTAATACAATCACAACAACAGGTTCTTCTCCAATCACCTTCAATCTAGCTGCGGATGCGGCTGGACTTAGTGTTCAAGGTTCATCTGGAGGAGACGGGATTGTTTCTATTGGGGGCACAAATGCCGTCCATAGCTTTACTGTCGATGCTTCGGGTGCAGCCTCTAGTATTACCGCAACGGGCCAAAACCTTACTTTGCAAACAGCTTCAAGTGGTACCCTTACCGCCTCTTCTGCTGGTGCCTTGGCATTGAGCGGAGCTGCGACTACCCTTACAGCGACCGCAGGTTTGACTGCTAATCTAAGTGGAGCAGCGTCAACAATCACTTCTACTTCCCAAAAGCTTACTCTCCAAACATCGGGTTCTGGTGACATCGACATTATCTCGGTGGCTGCTGTCGATTTAGATTGTGTTGCATTAGAGTTGAACAGTACAGATAATTCTAACCTCACACTTACAGGTGATGCGGCTGCCGATAAGACCTTGACGATTGCGGCGACCAATACAGGTGATGGTGATGGTAAGATCGATATGGATGCAGATGGCGACATCGACATCACATCCGGTGCAAACCTTGATCTTGACGGTGTTCAAGTTCAAATAAACGCTACCAACAATTCCAATCTTTCTTTGGTTGCAAACACCGCTTCTACTCAAACCTTGACTATCGCAGCGTCAAACGCAGACGGAAGTAACGTAGCTAAGATTGACGTTGATTCTGATGGTGACATTGACCTTACCGCTGTGGCTGCGTTAGACTTGGATGCGGCCAACGTGGAAATAGACGCAACCGCTGCTGTCTCCGTCCAAGCGGCTACAAGTAGTGATTTAAGTCTTGTTGCAAATGTAGCCTCTGATCAAACTCTTACAATCGTAGCCTCCAATGCAAACGGCGGAAACGTATCTAACATTGACATAGATGCAGATGGTGCAGTAACGATAAACGGTGCAGGAAGTGCTAAATTTGGTGATGATGTTGCAACATTGGACTTCAATGGTGCTGGAGCAGTAACTGAGACAGGGATGACTTCGTTCACCATCACACCTTCAGGAGCTTTGACTCTGCAAGGTGGTGGAGCTTCTACGTTCGGAGATGATACAGGTACAATCGTCTTCAATGGTTCTGGAGCAGTTACAACCTCTGGTATCACTACAATGGCGGTTACCCCATCCTCAACTTTAGATTTGGATGCAGGTGGAGCAGTTACCATTGATGGTGCTTCTGTTCTTGTCGGTGATGATGGTAATACAGCAGGAGTTAGTCTTTTGTCTACTTCTGGCAATATGCAGCTTGAAACTGCAACATCTGGTAACATTTCCATCACTTCGGTTGGAACTTTTGGTGCTACCTCTACCGCTTATGACATTGATGCTTCGAGCGCATTCACTTTGGATGCGGCAACAGTAACCATCGGTGGCGATAGCGATACAGGTAACATTACTCTCAAAAACTCTTCAGGTGTTGTTACATCCATTGAAGCGAGTGCAGCTAACGCACGAGTGGAGATGATAGCAGCCTTCCCTCAAATTTCTCGCAGGATCACCAAATCTGGAACCGTTGCAATCGGAGATTGTGTATTTTTGGGAGAAAGTGGCGGAAGTCTTGTTGTCACTCAAACGGATGCGGACGCCATTGCTACAGGACGATTCTTCGGTGTTGCGAAGGACACTACAGCCACTCCAGAGATCATCTTTTCGGGTATTGCAAACGCAGTTACATGCGATGATACCTTTTCAGCGGCGACACACTTGGGTGCGCCCGTCTATCTAAGCACAAACGCAGGTAAGATCACCGTCACACCTCCAAGTGCTGCAGGTGATGTTGTTTTCCAAGTTGGTCTTTGCATAGGTGGTAGTGGTGTTACTTGGCAAGTCGCTATACAGCCTCAATTCATCATGGAAATTGGATAATAATCCTACTTGTTCTTAATGGGGGGCGAGGTGCTATCATGGTATCTCGCCCTTATTTTTGGAGTGCACATGGCGACTACATGCCTTTTGACTAGAATTCATGGGAGAGTATAGGAGGAACAATGGATTTTCAAAGCGAAGTAATGGTGGATCTCTTCACCAATAGCCCTTTTCTAGGTTTTCTAATTTGGCAATACATTACCATGCGAAAGGACTATAAAGAAGCTCAAATAGAGATGAGAGAAATCAGAGATAAAGCCAAAGCAGAAGAGGAGAAAATCCGAGAGAGGTGGGAAGGAGTGGTATCCAAGCTTGATTCTGAGCGGAAAGAGTTTATGTCGGAAGGCGTCATGAAAATGTCTCAAATTGAAAAAGACGTAGAAGCAATCAAAGCTACTACAGACAAGCTTTCTCATATCGAAACGGATGCACACTCTACCCAAAAAGCCATAAATCAGCTTACCGAGGAGGTGAAGGATGTCCGTTATACAGCCTTTGAGATCGTAAATGCACTAGCAAAGGATAAACAGAAGAAAGAAAGGGATTGAGTGCTAAAACAGCCTTGTATAAAAGCTTGAAATGGTATAGTATCTTGAAGGAGCTTTACATGTTGAACGAGCAGCAGAAATACGTCTTAGCATCAGCCTTATTATTGGGTTGGGGTGCGTTCTTTTGGGCGAGAAGAGGTGGAAAAGAGTTTGTGGTCAATGGAATCCGATACCGCTCTTTTCCCGATCACAAAGCAGCCCGAACAGCGAAAAAGTTGAGGCGAATTTTCAAGCCTTTTATCGGTCAAAAATCTGACCTTGGGCGCGGCGCAGAAGCAACGAGTAAAGGACGAAAGCTTATCCGAAAGCATATTTACAAGCCTTTAGACCCTTCTAATGCAACCGATTTGATGGACAAATTAGGGACGTCCCAAGAGTCTTATTGGAGCAGTTGGTTCTTTGGACGATCCTATAAGCATGGCAAAATGTACCGTAGTTTGTGGCCCAAAGGCACCGTTTTGTTGGCCT
>Ga0315315_10003395_pt1 | contig 14640 bp, 13 predicted proteins | sample M140m3416metaG_FD_203699 | JGI IMG/M metagenome (GOLD analysis project Ga0315315, IMG submission 203699) | Ammonia-oxidizing marine archaeal communities from Monterey Bay, California, United States - M1 40m 3416 | ecosystem: Environmental > Aquatic > Marine > Intertidal zone | place: USA...
AGGCGTCCCTAGCACCCTCTAAACTCATTCCCATGCCCTTGGTTAACAAGTCAATTGCTTGTGCTGATGTCTCCGAAGCAACACCCAGCCTTTCAAACTGGACAACTGTGTCTGCAACCGAACTTTGCGTGGCTTGATCCGCCGCAAGAAAAGCTGCGGATGAAGCTCTGAGTGCGCCCATAGTTTTACTTGCTTCTTCCGTGGAAACACCGAATTCGATGTTTCTTTGAACAAGATCTTCCATTTGGTGAACTTGTTCTTCTCCTGCACCCGTGCTCCTCTGGAAGGCAATTCTATTGTTATCAAGCTTTATCCCTAAATCAGTAATTCCCGTGATGGCTGATCCTATACCAGCAGAATAGTCGAGTGTGGATAATCCAGCATAACTCATAACCGAGGACAAACCATTAATGGCTATGCCAGTTGCACGAGTGTTGTCTGACAGAAGCCTTTGCGCTTCAGAAAGCTTTGAAAGAGTTTCTTCTCGTTCCCCTAGAATCTTTGCGTTTTCAACGTAAGCCTTAGCAGCCTCTCTAAGAGTTTTCGGAATCTTCTCGTTTTCCATTCCCTGCTTGAGGACTTCTTCATTGAGTTTGATCTGCTGTTCAATGTATTCTTGTCTAGCTGTATTACCTGATCCGATAGCATCTGCTAATTCTCTCTGAAGAGAACCAACAGTGATCGCCGCAGCTTGAAACTCACGGGCACCTTTGTCGAGGTTATCAAAAGCCGTAACTTGGTCACGCATAACACCAAGAAAGTCTCGGGCCTGCTCGACATCAAAGCTGCCTTTTAATCCATCGAGGGCGCTCTGTAGTTTGCTTACCTTGTCAGCAGCTTTTTCCGCAGATTCGCCCTGCTGGTCTAAAGACTCAGCGTTTTCCTTATTGGATTCAGAGTTTTCCTCTGTCGCCGCAGATCGCTTTTTTATGTCTTCTGGGTCTTCACCGTTTGCCATCTAAAGCTCCTACGGATTCTTGATAGGCCAGTTAATCTTTGCCTCTCGTTCGAATCTCTTAATAGCAACGTCCAGTTTTGACTTTTGCTTGTAGGTCATAGGGTCGTCAAGACCATACTTCTTAATATAGTCCATATATCTTTTTTCATTCACCAAAGCATCGGTAAAACGCTGGACCTCTATCCTATTCCCCCTTACCTTAACGGGGATACGTCTTCCTTTGAACATTTTGGATAGCAAATATTCAATCCAAGCGGCGAAAACGTGAAGTATGTTTTCATTAAGTTCTCCCTTACGGGCAGCCCCTAAATCAAACACCATATCTTTCAGTTGATCTTCAGTAAGCATAGATATCCCTCAGCAATATAGACGGTTGCTTAATAAGTAGGTTGTAAATAACTATTTTAGTTATATTTAGCGGCGGCCAGACTTGGCTTTTCTCATCGCATCTTCGTGCTGCTTCGCTTCTTTTTCTTTTTGCTTCACAAGACGATTCAAAAACCATCTTCTCAGAACAATCGGCAGGTTATAAGCCTCAAAGAAACTCCAACCTCCATAATATTTTAGGTTAAAGAATTCTTCATATATTCCGAGATTATATTCGTCACTTAGGCCAAAGAAAGTCAGCAGTGAGCGGCACCTCCAAGGCCGCCTGGTGACCACAGTTTTCGCACTCAAAATCTGTTGTCATATCCATGTTTGGTGTAATCTTAACCATAAGATTTCGGAGGTGTCTAGAATCTCTAGCGGGCATTGAATTGATAAACTGTAGCTTGTTTATTTTATCATCGTTACCATTCACGGATACGATCATTAAAGCCAACTGTGTTGTTAAGTTATTGGACGCCTGGTTTGTACGGTCCTTTCGCATAGAGTTTTTTGCGATAATGTTCTCATCCTTACCATTTAGCATACGGCAGTCTACTGTTACTTTGGACATCGGAAGTACCACTCTAAACGTGTTACCTTCCGTTATTTCAACTTCTTCTTCCTCAAGTGCTGACATAAAATCGTTATGACCCAACTTATCAAGATCAAAAACGTGCTGGCCAGTTTGATAACATGCTGGGCAAGTTACTTTTGTTTCATACTCAGCGCCGTACCCTGTAGTGCGAGCCTTCACAAGAATGGCGTTCTTGTCGCCGATGAGCAGACTATCAACTTTGATATCTTTGTTGACAATTATGTTTTGCAACATACGATCAACAGCTACACCCTTCTTGAGAAGGGCTCGGTCTGTAAGAATATCCTCTTCTTTGGCTGTCATATACTTAATTTCAACCGTTTCGGCGTCACTAAGCGGATGACCAGGAGGATAAAACTTTCCTTTACTTGGTAATTCTACAAATTCTGTGGGAAGCGCCCAATTAAATTGTGTGCCTGGGGCAGATGCAGCAACAGCCGAAGTCCCCTCGTCCTCTGGAGTTGGGAGTCCCTCGGCTGCGCTGAAGCGTCCATCATTTCTACTCATATTTTCAAAACCTTTCTTAAAAACTTATTAGATTGCTTTTACTTGGTCATCTCTCTCGAAGCCCAGTCAAAGGCAATTTCCATGGTCAACTCAAGCATATCATCGGAAGTATAATCTAGACTACCACCGTAATCCACACTTGTTAAGAAAGCGTTATTCAGTTTCCATCTTTCAACTTCAACTCCATCACCGTCAATTAGCATAATAGTTGGATCACCACCAAAAGCTGTTTTGAATCCTGATTTCGATAAAGATTTTCTTGCATTTGTATTAGTAGCTACGCTTGTAGGAAAATAGTATCCTGCATTTTGTAGCCCAATATAAAGAATATCGGTTGGATCGTCCGCACCTCTTGAAGGAGCTACCAATGTAACACTAATCGGATCCCAAGTAACACGTCCAGGGAACTTAAAGTTGTAGTCAAAGTAACTATGTTCTATTGTGCTAACTGTGGCCTTTGGCATTGTTGCTGTTTTAACATAATATTCTTTGATCGCCTTACCTTGACCTGAGCCAAACGCAAGCTTAAACCTAAATCTTCTTTTTGGGTCTATTGCGACATTATCCCAACTGATTGCCATTTTTATTTTCTCCTTGTATCCTTAAGTAGATCTGAAACTTTATTTTTAGTCCTCAAAACCGGCACCGCTATTTGTCACTACGAAGTCGATAGCGAAGAACTCAACAGCCTTAGTGGGCTTCACAAGCAACTTAGCGTAGATGATGTTTTGGTCAACTAAGTCTGGTGTCGTTGTTGTGTCGTCAAGGACGAGTCTAAACTCTTCGATACCAAACCTTGACTTAACATCGTCCAACACAACCTCAGCTTGGGCTCTAAAGCTATTCCAAGTTGTTATAACGTTGGGATCAAACAAGAGTCTCGAAGCGATGAAGGAAATTTCCCTCTTCAAGTAGACCATCAGGCGGCGAACATTGATACGATCAAGAGCCGAGCGTGTCTGCTGGAGTGTTTTCTGTCCGAAGACAACAATTCCTTCAGCAGGGAACTTAGCAATTGGATTAATGTTTGCATCATAAAGATCATCACGCTGATCTTGCGTATACTTTCTCGACACATCAAGAACTGGAATACCAGCAGCGCCCTCTGTTAGTCCGCCTCTGGTAAATCCAGCAGGTGCGAACCAAGGACCTTGAGTGTTATCTGTGTTTGAGAGAACACCCAGGGCGGCCACTGATGGCGGTGCCCAAAGAGTTCTCTGATTAACATTATCTCTGATGCGGACCCAGGGGGCATATGCTGCACCATAGCTATTGTTAAGGTTTCTATCCCTAAGGCTATCAACCGCCTGCTTCACTGTTTTGGAGTTTCTTTCCGAAACACTTTCAGTAGTTTCTGTAGATGGCGTGTAGATATCATCGATATCAATAATTGCCAGCGAATCAGCACGCTCTTCAACTGTGTCGAGAAGGTGCTCAGTTACGTTGTTTTGGATAATTCCGGGCAACGTGATAACGTTATACTGTGCATCCTCAGGATCAGAGACGATGTTAATCGCTCTGCGCAGAGTGTGCAACTGATAAGACGTTTTTTCAATGTTTGCCGTTGAAAATCCGCCGTTACGGAAAGGATTTTTCTCAGTAACATCGAACCCTTCATACCCACCGTGAAGAACGGTAGTGAAACGATCAAGACCTGCGTCTAGAGCGCCCGAGTATGAAGCACTGGCCGCTGTAACGCTTTGAACCACCGCATTGCTGTTAGCGGTACCATCGCCTTGGCGAGATCCCGAAACAAATTCGTACCCTTCCGCCACTGAGCCCGAGATGTCATCAAGCGTAAAGTGCCAAGAGATAACCAGCGGGTCATTTGCTGCTCCATCTTGATTTGGGCTAAATTGCAAATCATGCATAGCAGAAGGATTGCTTTGAAGCCCCTTAACTCTAGGTTTAACCATATCTATGATTGAATCATTGAAGGCTGTATCTTGCGAGCCTCGTCCCGTCCAAGCACCCCAGTAGGTGCTCTTAAGATCTTTTGGCGATCCCCAACTACCTTGCTTGCGCAAAGGAACCGATGGGAATATTACAGATGCCGTGAAAGCCGAAGCGAGAAGGGTAGCGGTGCTGCCGATCGTACTATTTAATGCGCCGATGATGCCGAGTCCGGCAGTGGTGCCGCTGGTTGATCCAAGTCCACCCAGACCAAAGCTCGAAGGCTGTCCGCCGTCAATCAATGTCGCACACGTTCCGGCAGCGACACTTAAGCCCGCATCGCCACCTCGTGCTGCTCTCGCAGAAGCCGAAACACTAACCATACCCGCCGAACCACTTGTAATGGTCGCCGAGCGGTAAGTTAACGGACCAAAGACACCGAAAGGAAGCAGTTCTGGATCTGTAGCTCCAGCATCAACATCATCATTCATCACAACACGGATGTATTTTGAGCGATTTGGGTACTGCCCATACTCTCTGTTTCTCTTATCGATTGAATCATATGTCATGAACTTATCACCAATTTTATTAGCAAGATAATTTGGGGATGCTGGGTTCAAGTCACAGTTATCATATCTCTCAAGAATAACAGGCTTGGCGTCACTATCTGAAAGCTTTCGAACAAGAACATTAAATGTTCCATATCGTTCGTACTCGCCTCTGGGGGCCTTAATATCAGCAATAGATATCTTAATCTCTTTTTGAGCCCAGTCGCCAGCCGTCAAAGCTTCAAATCTAAACAATTTCTGCTGAGCCAGAGCATCATAAGATGCGGATGCTTCACCTTGATTTAAATCTTGAGCAAAGTAAAATCCTGTCGTGCCTTTTTGGGCTTCAAAATTAAAGTCGTTGCCCACCTCTGCATTGTTTTCCTGGTTTCTCAAAGGAAGAATAGCAGCATAGCACAAAGAATTTCGAAGGTCAGCCTGGGTTGCATCAATTGCACCAGTGAGCGAACCGGCTGGGTTTTTAGAGCCTGAACCCACGATAACACCAATCGACTGTTGGGTCTGTCCAACAAGGCTATATTCAAATGTCTCACCAAGCCAAAACTTGCCGCCCTGATTCGCAGTAGCTGTTTCAGCACGAGTAATAGCCGTGTTAGTCACCGTAGGATTAGTGTTCACCACTTTACGGATAAAGTTATTTTTATTAGGATTGAAACTAACACTAACTTTTTCCAAAGATGCTATAGCTTCGGCTGAGTTTGTTCCATCCGTACTAAACACCAAATCAATATCACCATTAGCGTGAGTCCGGTATAATTCGCAAGCAGAAGCTGTCAAGTGAGCCTGCTCGTTTAGTCCGCCGACGCCAACTCGTGTACCTGAGATGAGCACACGCCCCTGTGTCAGGTAAAAAGTAGCTGCCAAAGCGCCAGAAAGGACGCCGCCGCCTTCTGAGTCGGCTCCAGCAGTTGCTGGCGTTGTGATGGTTCCCGAAGGCCACAAGAAAAGACCCCAGGCACCACCTTCAGCAGGATTGCTGCTTAATGTACCAGCTTTCCAGCCAGCCAATCCAGCAGTAGTTGCGTCGGGATCTTGCACACCGACTGTCCTCATAAATGTAAGAGGAGAAGAATTTCTTAGCCAAGCCTGAGCAGCATATGCTCCATAGGTTGGACCGAGCGTGTTTCCATATCTAGAGATATCGCCAGTCTCACCACCAGGCATTGGGGCACCGAACACATCTATAAATTCAGAGAACGAACTAATTGTGACAGGCTCCATAGCCGGCCCTTTTCGTGCTCTACCTATAACCATTGGTCCAACCGCACCTGCGGTAGCAGGAAGTTGGCTATTGTCTATCTCATCGACAAAAACACCTGGTGAGATAAACTTAAATTTCTTTGTTGGATCGTCCGCCATTTTTCTTTGTTCTCCTCATAAGCTAACAAATATAAAAGTAACCTTAAACGTAGGTTTGCTAATAATAAATAGTAAGACAAACTTCTAAACTCCTTTGAGTTTATGGTCTGTACTTATCTTTTCTGTTTGCGTGAAAATCTGGTTCCTCGCTAAGGCTTGATCTTTCTCTGCCAAACCTTATTTTGGCAGCGCTTTGGCGCTTTACAGTAATTGGTGTATTTTGATTATCTGGGTCACCAACAATGTATCCCAAAACTTTTATTGACAAGGCGGCCTTAAATATTCTTTCAGTCACATCCAGACCATCGGCTTTGAAGTCTATATTGTAGTTTGGATCTATAAATGCCTCGTAGCTATTTCTTTCATGCGACACCGAAAAGACACTCGGATCACCTGTGTGAGTGTGGAATTTTGCAAGTATCTGGTTCATCTGCATTTGGTATTCTGTAACGATGTCTATCGTGTATGTCATTTCTACGAACGTTGGCATTGGAATCATCAACGTTTCATAAACAATGTTTTTATTTTTTCCTGGGAAAGTCTGCCTGTTTTTGTTCATCCCGCCATCTGATTTTCTTATAGCGTTAGCGTTAGCAAATTTTGCAGTTTGCTCTTGCTCCACTACTCTTGCCACAGGTATTGATCCACCACGATTGTAAAAATCAAAATATGGTGGCAAGTTTACACCATATACGCCCTTGTTTGCTGGGTTTTGCACAGCAGAGACTTTATGTATTGAAATTAGTGGATATTTTAAAGTTCTTCCGTTAGGTCTCAGTTCAGGATCGTTTTTTATCTGATATGATCTTTCAGGTAACGAATATATGACAGGAACTTTTTCCCACCCTTCGTTAGAGTCCACAAAAATATCTAACTTGTCGTTGATAAAATTATATATAGCATAATCTATATCCTCAATCTTTGAAGGGGCCAAAGAATAGGACGAACTCAACTGGGTATTCATCGGTGTTCTAATCGGCATTGAAAAGCCCTCTTCTAGCCTGCTTACCGACCAAAGTTACTTCCATAGCAGTCTCTTTGTCCGTAAATGCACTATCTTGTCCAAAAATATATCTTGGCTCAAACAAATCAACGATCTCAAAAAGCATATCATCGTACTGCATAAAGTCTCCAAGCCGAGCGAACAAGTCTTGGTCTTCTACCAGTCGTCGCTTGTGAGTGTGGACATTTATGTTATACAGGTTGTCAAATCCATATTTTTGTTGAACCCTGTCAGAGCCAACATACTCGACAAGAGCATAAACTCGCACCGGAGGCAAGAAAGTTTTCTTCATTGATTCTCCGTACAAGGGATGGAAGTTTGATCTCTCTACATCAATTGGATAATATAGAACTTGTTGTCCAACAATTTTTTCAATGATCTCATCATTGATTTGTTTAACAAAATCTCTCTCTGCTTGTCCGACAAAAAGCGGTGGCGGAGGTGATGCAGGCTGAGTCCACTTATTTTTATGGCTTGTCATTTATTTATCCAACATAAATGCCGTGCGGGATGGTTTTGAAAACATTATTAATGCTATCCTGCATTGCAGCATCCCCCTCAGCGAGTTTACCATAAACCATTTCGTCAAAGACGGCTTTTAACTCATCCCTTAGAGCGTTTTGCTCTTCTTTAGCCTCAGAAATCAATGCTGGTCCGTTAAGGGTTACATCATTTCCAGGAATCGGAATTGATCCGAGCTTTGATCTGACCTGTCCCAGAACTTCTTTGCAGAGCGATAGCGCATATCTTCTGATCCACTGTTTTCCAATACTATTAATATTTTTGTATGGAACATTTGGAAACGGCAATGCATTCATGTTGTTAACACCGTCAGCGCCGTATGTTCTATCTTCTTCTTCGTTAAATGCATCTTCAGAAACTCGGAATCTAACCCAGAACTTGTCCGGATTATTTCCATCAGGTGTTGGGTAAATTCTAAGTTTATTGTTGTTGATCTGAAAAGAGTAATGCGAGGCCCTGACCTTCATATCTTCTTCATATGCATAGGCTTGCAATGTATTTTGCCAAGACGGCACCATTTGAAAATTGGAATCATCAGCATACATACCATAAGTTGAAAGGTTTCCAACTGTGCCAACACTATTTCCACCAAAGAACCTCCAAGCTGCTCTTGGGGTTTTATAATAGACTTGCTGGATGGTTATTGACCCGGACCCAATCTTATTGTAGAAAGGCTGTGATGATTCTAAAGACGCACTGTAAATGACGGCTTGAAGATCATAATCTTGTGTATCCCTTGAAGCTGAAAACGAAGCTGAGTATATTGTCTGTGTAGCCCCAAGTCCGACATGAACTCCGACACCTCTACCAATGTGCGTAGCATACCCAAGTTGAAATCTTGGAAACTTCAAGTTTGCCTTTGTTGTATATGTTCCGCTTAATTCGCCATCATGGTTGAATGTTCCCGTTGTGTTTCCCAACATATCAGACAAAACGTTTTTGGCCTGATGTGTGTTAACAAGATAAGAGTATTCCAAACAAGATTCTTCGTAAGCATTATAAACATTATCTGGTTGCATCTCTATGTCAAGAACATTACCACCAAGCTTATGGTAAACATATGTTACTTGTTCCATAGCTCCACTAAGAAAGTTTGCATCATCACTATAGATACCATAAGCTAAAGCGCCAGCAACATCACTATAGGTGCCTGTTGAGGGCAGAACCAAAGCACTTGTTTGACTAGTTGGCTGTAAATTTACAGGCATTAATTAATCCTCATCTGTATTTTAAAGACACTCGGTCTTTATAAGTAGTTTTAGATACCATATAAAAACAAAAAACCTCGCCACAAGGACGAGGTTCTCTGCGTTGTTATTCAACCTTAGGGCTAATTAGCCATTAAGATCGTAGCATACAACAAGACCGTAGTAGTCAGGACGCACCATTTTCTTGGCATAGCGAGTCATCACGCCCTTGCGAGGCACGAAGTCTTCAACACCAAAGATGGTGGGTGTGACTTGCAGCGGTACATAAGGAGCATACACATAGCCACTTTCAAGGAAGCTATTGCCCTTACGTCCAACCAAAATCACGTTACGCATGAAGTAAGGATCAACGTAGATGTCCATCTTGCGGCTCAATGAACCGACCTGAGTGGCACCCCACGAACCCTGATCATCTTCAGGCTTAACGCTGGCCTTGAATCCGGCAGTGAATTCAAGAAGTGCTGCAACTTCCGGCGAGCAAACGATGAAGTTAGCGCCACCACGAAGTGTCTTACGGTGCATACGAGCACTGAGATCATTAATGGTCTCAAGCAAGGTTTCGTACCACTCACTCACAGTACCCGTAAAGGTCGGAGCTAAGCTGTTCGAAATATCAGCACCTGTGCTGCGGTCAAGGAACTTACCAGGGCGGCGGCTCCAGTAGAGCGTACCGGCCGTTGCGCCAGCAACGAGATCCGAAAGGATTTCCTGATCAATTTCAAGAGCAATCTGCTCGGAAAGGATGCTTGTCAACTCGACTTCAGCGTCGAGGTTGTGATAAGCATTCAAGTCCTGAGCAAGCTCGGGGCTCCATTTAGCCTTGAGCTTCTTGGTAACTGCGGTGACAGCGGTGCTGTCCACCTTGATGTCGATCTCTGGGATCTCGACGCTTGTTTCAAGTCCCCAACCTTGGTTAGCACTGCTACCCTTAAGGGCTCCGAAAGGATCGCCGGCTGCAACAAAGTTGTCCGTAATCGGGAAGAACACCTTACCAGAAACGCTAGCGCCACCGTGGCTACCCATCGAGTGCGAAAGTTGCACAGGCGTCAAGACAGCATTACGGCTAACACCGACAAGCAAGATCTTGTCCCTCGAACTTCCGGAAAACTGGTTCAAACGACGAGCGTGATACCCTTGTCCAGCAGCAGTAGCGCTGTTCGATCCGGATTGGAAGTCACCTGCGCCGTTAGCACCGGAGACGACAAGAGCCGAAAGGTTATCAAGATTCACGCCGTCAGCGTTTGTGACAGTGATTTCACCGATAACGTAAGTTGACGTACCCGAAATAAGATCAGGGTCACGACGAAGGGTCTTAACATCATCAGCCGACTCGTTCGCACCGAACGTACCAGACGCAATAATGGTAATACCAGTTATGGATCCAGTCGGACTAGAGAAGCCATTTCCTAGATTGTAGAAACTTTGCTCTCCTTGAGAATCATCAAGGTTTGCACCACTCATAATTTGACGACCGACACGGCCTTGACCATAAATGGAGCTATCACCTTGGGCACCAAGACGATGGAGCTTAGACTCTTCGCCATCGGGTCCAAGCATCCCGCTATCGGAACTGTAGACAAAATCCATGAAAAAGATGAGTCCACTTGGGAGGCTCATCGGTTGCACAGAAACGAGGTCCTGTGCTAACAACCCACCGAATACACGGCGTACAATTGGGAATGCGACAGAAGCGAATCCTTCGACGTCACCAGCTTGCATGGTAGTTTGCTCTTTGAGAAGCTGACCTGCTTGGTTTTCCAGAAGACGAGCCATATTCGAGCGATCATTATCACCCAGCCCTTCCAGAAGACCAGTCTTGGTCCACTTATCAAGTAGAGCTTCACCTTCATGGGCGAGCGAACGTCGTTTGATTCCTTCAGTTAAAGTATCAATTACAGACATTTGTTTTTCTCCTTAATAAATCTGTTTATTTATTTGTTGTTTATACCTGCTAGGGTAGCCCAGCGATTTAAAACGGGTTTACCACTATCGGGTGTTTCAGACTCACGTCTTCCACTTAGAATCACTGAAGACTTTCTTGAGACTACCTCAGACAATGATTGTGGGGCTTTCTTAGATGAATTGCCCGCCATCGTCTTTTGAAGAGCTTCGAAAATCAACTCTGCTTCTTTAACCGATTGTGCTCCAGTGACCATCTCAACAATTTTATTTTTTTGCTGCTCATTCAGGGAGGAGTCCTGCAAGACACGATTGGTATACAACAACCTAGCGTTAGAGAGATTAATCTCTTCTAAACGATTCTTAACTTTTACTAATATACTTTTTAGATCTTTGTTTTCTTTTACGAGTTCTTCGTTTTTCATCTCAAGTCGGTCTGACTTGTATTCCAAACTTTCAAGATCTTCTTTGGCGACGCCATCTTCGGCGGGGGTGGCCACAAAAACTCCAGCCTCCTCTTCAGCCTCGGCGACTTCTTCTTCATCATATTCTGCGACCATTTCCTGATCTTCTTCAGGTATGTCAACAGTCAAAATTTCTTTAAATAGGTCAACAAGGTCCGCCTCATCGACCTCGATCTCGTCATCACCTCTATTGCCTGGCACAACTTCGTCTCCAAGACTAACGTCCATGCCAACCTCATCAGCGATCTCTTGACGATCAAGTTCAAAATCTTCCTCTTCCGAATCATCTTCTGACTCGGCGGCGGCGATGATTTGATCTAAATCAACAACCACAACATCATCGCCCTCGACGCTTGGGTCGTGGGCCATTGGAATATCAAGTTCAACTCCATCCTCGGCGCTGTCTTCTAGATCGTCATCCATCCCAAAGCCCATTTCTTCATCATCCTGCTCCAAAATGTTCTGCATGGCTTGCTCAACCTCGGTTGAATATTTTTCAATGACGGCGGTTTCAGCACTCTTAAGAGCGGCCTCACGCAGTTGAGACGCATCAATAATGGCTTGTTCAAGCATGGAGTTAGACATAAATATATCCCCTTCGAAGAGAGTTGATCAAATTAAATAGTTATGACAAACACAAATAGACTTTTTTCTATATGCAAAGTTAGTCTGAAACACCAGAACCAGTTGGTGCTAACATCTCTCCAGATGCAATATTTGTAAGTTCTGCGTATATCTCATAGCGGGTTGCGAGTGCCGACGGGTTTGAAATATAAACATCTTTCATTCTACCATTCAAGGTGAGCGACGTACTGCCACTCAATCCGGCTGTGGCGGAAGTGCCAGACAGAGTAATGAAGTGGTGACTTGTTTCTGGAGTGTTCATCGCCCCAGTAGCGGCAAAAGCAATTCTTATGTGCTGATGCCCATGGTTAAACACGGTGACAGATTTTGCGATCGGGTTAAATGTGTGGCGGTCCTCTTCGTCGGCTTTTAGGTCCTCTGAACCAGATAAATATGGCAGTCCTGCCATTTGATAAGACCCGACATTATTAACTCCTGGAGTTCCGTATGTGTAATTCCTGCCCATTATCTTCTCCTCCTAGAACGCTTAGCAGTTCTCTTGCTGCTAGGATTAAATAGTTCGTCCCTGTCTCTATTGACCTTATCTATAACTCTTTGTGTTTGAGCTTTCTTCTCAGACTTAAGCACGGAAGGCTTTTTATAATGAGTTCTTGACCTAAACTCATCAACGATCCCCTCCTTTTTGGCCTTTTTAATAAACTTTCTGACCATACGATCGTTACTGTCTCCGCACTCTTGGGCGGTGACCGTTATGCATCCGTTAATTTTCTTTGGAAATTTGTTGTTTTTCTGTCTTCTCATTTTTTTACTTTCTTATTTTAGAAACAACTGTTGACCAGTTGCCCATACCTGGAATATTAGTTATATCAACCCCAGCATCGCCAGGAGCCATCCCTCCTAGGGGACCCTTGCCTGATTCTGGTATTGGTTGTGTTCCCTCAAAAAGCTGAGGGTTTGTAAATTTGCTCTTTATGTCATCATAGCCATTATTGCCAATAGCAGAAAGAACTTTCTTCTTTGCCTCTCTTGCTTGAGGAGAGGGTTTTGAGTTTTGTTGCGGTTGCCTAGACTCTTGGACCAAAGATGACCCTTGGAGACCTTGTGCAACTTCTGTGATAATGCCTGAAAGAACACCCTCTTCGAAGATCACCTCTTTCACGCATTCTTTAATAATATTTTTGAGTTCAGATTTTTTCATCTCTTTCCTTTCTTATTTCACTTGGTGCCAGGCCTGGTGTGCGCCCTCACTAATCCAAACATATTCAGTTGCGGTTACTCCAGCAGCAGGGCTAAGACTATCAAAAGTCCCACTTATAAGTCCTGAAGGCAGAATGAACACGTTATTAGTGTTTGTTTTAATGATTAGTGAGAGTCTTGTGCCAGAATCATTTCCTCTAGGAAAAGCTAGATCATGAACCTCCATACCGCCCATATCAATGCCGTTGATCGAGTCCGCATCTAACAACATGGTCCCAGACGCTACGGATAAAGTGCTGCTTGTTCCAGATCCAAGATCTTGTTCTTTTACTTGGGTAACGTAGAATTGTGAGGTGGTTGTCCCTGCTACTTTTGCGTTTCCAGAAACCTCCAGTGGATGTGTCGGAACAGCAGTGTGGAGTCCAACATACCCATTAGTGCCCTCAATAGTAAGCCTATTTCTAAACCCATTATTGCTTGAATCAGTAGCAATCTGGAATGGGCGCAAACTAGAGCTTTGAGCATTTGGACAAAAGGTTGATAAAAACAAAGCATTTGCTATAGACCCAGTGAACGTAGCGCCTGCATCACCTTCCATGGCAATTGATGCAAGACGATTGTTGCGAGAATTAGAATTTTGCCCATCCTGATACCAGTCTATATATGGGTTATCGTTTTCTCCGCTGTTGTCACTGTCGGCGGCAAGTCGGATTCCAACATCGGCTGTTCCCTGTAGCCGAATGACCGCTTCAACTCCGGTTCTCTCCTGTATATCAATAGTATGCTGAGGTCCGGAAGTTCCTACGCCAATACGATTAGAACTACCATCAATAAAAAACATATGATCGGCGTTATTGCTCTCCACTCGGAAATCTTTGTCTGCGCTTGATTCGTTGAAAACAGCCCCGCCATCAAAGTTGACATCGCCAGCGACATCTAAGGTAACACTGGGAGCATCTGTCAAGATTCCCAATCTACTGGTGCTAGCATCGGTTGATATAATTTGGTTATTATCGTTATCCTTAACGACAAAATCAACGTTGTTAGACCCATTGTTAATAGTAACTTGATGAGGAGCAGAAGCCTTTTTGTGCGCTCCTATCAGCGCAAGTCCGCCGGCTTCAATCTGAACCCTGTCGTCAGTAAAGTTTATTTTGGTGTTAGCATCGCCGTTGTGATAAATGTGTTGGTTTATCCCAATGTTTCCGGCTACGTCAAGTTTGTAGTCGGGAGCGTCTGTGCCGATTCCGAGTCTTCCGTTTGCCAGGACAAATACGTTCTCATTTAATTGAAGGGTGCCCGTGACTTGATGTAAATCACCAGTGCTATTTCCTAGCTTTGTGTCACCATCGGCCTCAAGCCGAATTGCAAATCCCTGTCCACCACTACCGCTAGCGCCAAAACCGCCCATCTTTAATCGTCGTCCCCGAGAACATCGTTAAGCGCACGATTAATTCGATCAGCTTTTGTCAAATGGGTTTTTACTTGACTTTCAGCAACCAGGAATGCACC
>Ga0315315_10003396_pt1 | contig 14639 bp, 9 predicted proteins | sample M140m3416metaG_FD_203699 | JGI IMG/M metagenome (GOLD analysis project Ga0315315, IMG submission 203699) | Ammonia-oxidizing marine archaeal communities from Monterey Bay, California, United States - M1 40m 3416 | ecosystem: Environmental > Aquatic > Marine > Intertidal zone | place: USA...
ACAAGTCCAAGGCTGGCTCAGGATGTTTTTCGAAAGATCAACCAACAGCCGAGTGCCCCGTTCTCCCCGCCAGTTCGTGCAGAAGAAAATCGAGTTAAAACAGTAGGAACAAGCCTGCGCTCATTCGGAATCCCCTTCCAAATTAATGCAGACAACAATGCTTTTATCGAAGTTCAGCTCTATCTTTCTCGCGACCTTGGGTCGACGTGGAATTTTGTCGGTCGTCAAACCACAGACAAAAAAGACTTCCCATTTAAATCCCCCCAAGACGGGGAATACTGGTTTTCGATGAAGACACTCGATCGAGACCGTCGCTTGCTACCCGAAGGAAATCCTCAACCAGAATTAAAGATCATCGTGGACACGGTTAAACCGACACTCGATTTTCAAGTAGAGGCCGACGCTGCAGGGCGTGTCGTTTGCCGCTGGACTGCCAAAGATAAAAATTTGCTCCCGGAGTCTTTGCAAATTTTTTATCAAAATGCCATTTCAAGTAAGTCCGTTAGTGATTGGAAACGAGTCCCCTTCAACTTAAACGGAATTCAAAGGAATGGAGTTTATTCCGACCAGATTGCCTGGTGGCCAGAAACAAAAGAACGACAAATAAGGGTAGTTGTCGAAATCAAAGACATTGCTGGAAACGCTGTACAAGCGAACCGATTACTCACGATCCAATCTGCAACATGGAGGCACAGCTCCGAGGCGACAGCCCAAATTAACGATCGTCCCCAACCTCCTCGAGATATCGCGATTGCAAGATCTCAGTTGCCCCAAAAGCCTAGCGGATCACGCCAACCGCCTCTGCCAAATAACTACGTGACCACTCAATTTCGTTCACCAAAAGAACACTTCGGTACGATTTCTTCGAGGACCCAAACCGCAGTAAAGCCAGTTCAATCAGCTTCCCAATCAGCTTCCCAATCGTCCCAACCTCTCAACAGCAACCAAAATATCGATTCGCCCGCAGGCAGGGAAAACACCGATTCGATTGTTTGGGAAAGTCAAACCAAACAAGAGTTCTCAAAAATTCAGACAAATGTGGCAACCGCACGTCCACAGAGCTTCCCGCTAAATTTTCAGCCACCCTCACAACCCACCCCTCGACAGCTACTCGCTCGACCTTCGCTCGACGCCCCCCCCAATAAGAGCACCACGAAGATTTCTAAAGGAATCTTTATTGGCGAATCCTCTACGATGGGCACCACCAACCAATATCGCGGTCCGCAAGCCCACACCAAGCAGTCCATTAAAGCGCCAACGTTAGTCCCAGCCATCTCCAATCATTCTCAGACTGTTCCCCCCTCTGACGGACAGTACTCAACCCAGCCACTTCCCGAACTACCACCAGCAACTCAGACTGAGAATCTCACAACAACATTGAGGCCAGCTAGTGAAACGGATCGGGTAAAATCATTTAAAAGCGAGCCATCTCCACTTGGCCTCTCAGACCAACAAACGAGCCGCTCAACCACAATTGCAAAAAAGCCAAAAATGAACACTGAGGATCAAGTGATTGGCTCAATGCGTTTTGACCTTCAGTACACAATTGATGCAATTGACCCATCAGGCGTAGATCGGGTGATTTTGTGGGGAACTCGCGATGGTGCCAAATGGGAATCCTGGGCGAGCGATCCCGATAGCCGCAGTCCATTCCCTGTATCCGTCGAGGAAAATGGCACCTACGGCTTTCGAATCGTTGTACACTCCAAGGACGGCTTAACCGGCACGGGGCCTTCGACTGGCGACCCCGCCGATATCTGGATCACCGTTGATACCGAAAAACCGAAAACAAGAATTAACTCGGTTCCCTATGGTCGTGGTCGAGAGGCAGGCCAACTCGTAATTAACTACACAGCTGACGACTCGGAGCTTACTCTTCGGCCAATCACACTGGCATACAGCAGTAATCTCAGTGGCCCTTGGAGCATTATTGACGAAAACCTCAGCAACTCAGGCCAACATTTGTGGAAGCCAGGAACCGACATTCCGGAGAAAATATTTCTGAGAATTGAGGCACGTGATAAAGCCGGAAACATCGGAACGCACCTCCTTCAACAACCCATCGATATCTCAGGACTTGTTCCCAGTGGAACCATTAGCGGAGTTTCTGCCGTCGGCAACAACTAACACTGCTTTTGCTCAGTCGTGATTCGCTGAAAATTTAGCCCTAGAGAGGAGAGGGATTCCTTCTGCGAAAAGCCACGCAACTACACCACTTTAAGACTGAGCCACTCTAAGCCAAATCAAAAACACGACACCCTGCCTTCCTTCTCTCCGATTTTATCAAGACGAAGACAAGCCCATCTCTCTTTTTTCAAGTTGCAGGCACTTTCTTGTCTTTGGGTTACCGCTCGCAATCCCACCGACTCAAGCGACGTCGAGGATTCACAGGACGGGTTTGCCGGACAACGTTGTAAAAAAAATCACCTTGAAAATGCACTCAGGATATTGCTAGAGCCGAGCTAAATTTACAAAAATTCAGACCCTTAAATGCTTAATAAAATTACCGTCTTTGTATTTAACTGCATTTACTCGTCGGCTAAAAACGCTCCGTTTTGTTTAGCAGGGCAGGGGACTGGTGAATTTACTCATCCATCTCTTGCTTAGGGAGTCGAAATTCGAACAAAAACGGCTTATGCTGATGTGCACTCACCGAAAACGAACTGGAGCCAACCCATGCCCCAAACAACAACGCACACTGAACCGGCTGCGCCGACGTCGAACCTTCCCGAAATTACGCTTCGCGTTGTCGTGTTGGGCATCATCCTGTCAGTCGTCATGGGAGCCGCCAATGTTTACGTTGGCCTAAAAGCCGGGATGACCGTGTCCGCTTCGATTCCAGCCGCAGTCATGTCGATGTTGTTATTTCGATACCTGTTTCGCAAGCCCAGCATTCTTGAAGCTAATCAAGTTCAAACCTGCGCATCGGCGGGCGAGTCGCTAGCCGCCGGTATTATTTTCACGATGCCGGCGATGATTTTGATCGGCCACTGGGAGTCCTTTGACTACTGGACGATCACTCTTGTCGCATTTACTGGAGGAATGCTAGGCATCTTGTTTATGATTCCAATGCGTCGTGTTTTTGTGGTTAACAACGATGACTTAAAATACCCAGAAGGTATCGCGTGCGCTGCCGTTCTTAATGCAGGCGGGCAAGAAAACGACGCAAGTGCGGGTCGCAGTTTAATTTTTGGCGGCATCTTAGGTGCCCTTGTAAAAGTGATCAGTGGATTTTTTTCCTTGATCAATGGAAGTCTTGAAACTGCAACCGTCGCTAACTCAAGAGTCCTTTATTTTGGTGGAGATATTTCACCAATGTTAATTGCCGTTGGGTTTATCGTTCGACTCAACGTCGCCATCTTAATTTTCATTGGCGGTGCACTGGCCTGGCTGGTCGGAATCCCATTACTTGGCGGAGGTCTAGCAAATGGAAATCCTGTCGAGCAAGCCTATGGCATTTGGAGCGGGCAGATGCGCTATGTAGGCGTGGGTGCGATGGTGGTCGGCGGGTTTAGCGCCTTAATCGCAGTTAGAAAAGGCCTTCTTGCAGCCGTTTTAAATCTCTGGCATGGATTTCAAAAAGAGACAGACTCCGGTGAAAAAATTTCACAACGTGACATCCCCTCATGGGCCATTCTTGCATTGGGAAGCATTTGCATCGCACTGCTGGCCGTTGTTAATTTTTCATTCACCAATAATGCCGGAATTACTTTACTCTCTACATCCGTGATGCTAGTCATGGGATTCTTTTTCACCGCCGTCGCAAGCTATATCGTTGGGCTTGTTGGCAATTCCAACAGCCCCGTTTCAGGGATGACCATTACAGCTGTTTTAGTCGCCGGCGGATTGCTTTACTTGTTTAACTACACCGGTGCTGAAGCCGCGGTTGCTACCTTAGGAATTGCCGCGATCGTGTGCTGCGTAGCCTGCACCAGCGGCGATGTTTGCAATGACTTAAAAACAGGGTCAATCGTTGGCGCCTCCCCTTTCCGTCAGCAGGTCATGCAAATCCTGGGAGTCTTCGTTGCGGCATTCGTCATGGCCCCAATTTTAACCCTTTTGCATGAAAACACTCCTGGAGGAATCGGTGGAAAAGAGCTTTCGGCACCCCAAGCTGGATTGTTTGCAAGCCTTGCCGAGGGTTTCTCAGGAAAAGGTGAATTACCTTGGCAACTCATTGGTATCGGTGCAGGACTGGGAATCGTCATTCTAGTGATTGACGAGTATCTAAAAAAACGAAAATTTAAATTTCGCGCCCATTTGATGCCAATCGCCGTGGGCATGTATCTACCTTTTGGACTCGCGACTCCCATCTTAATCGGCGGCTTGATTGCTTACTTTTACTCCCGCAATCTTCCAGAGAAAGACCACGAAGAAACACTTCACCGGGGCGTACTATTTTCCTCCGGCGTCATCGCTGGTGAAGCGTTAACTGCTGTTGGAATCGCTGGTCTCGCCGCATGGGGCATCCAATCGCTTGACTTCAACATTGCCTCCGGAGCAGTTACGTTAATGACAACTCTAGCAGCGATTGCGATCGTAGTTTCGTTTTTCTTGTTCACCCGTCCTCAAAAATGATAGACAGCTCAAAACGAATCATATGAATGGAACCCATCACATTTTCGAATTCCTCGAAAAACCATCATTCCAGGAGGCCACTGGAGCTTGCGCTATATTCGGAAGCGAACGGTTTTTAAAAAAATTAGCCGTGAAGCATATAATGGAGGCAAGCGGAACCAATGAAGATTTCGTTCCTTCGGAATACGACTCCAACCATGCATCATGGCCTGCCATATGGCCGGACGTTCACGATGAACTTTCAACTCGAAGCCTCTTTGGCGGCAATAGCCCTAAGATTGTCCTAGTTGACGATGCCGATAAATTTGTCACCGAAAACAGGGATCGCATTCACGATTACGTATCTCAGAAAAACGGATCTGGATTACTCGTACTCATCGTTAACACGTGGGCGAGTAACACAAAGCTTTACAAACTAATTGACAAGGTTGGCTTTCAAATTCGCTGCGATCCTCCAAAAACCAGCCCCAAGAGCAAGACTGCGAATGAACCTCGAATCGTTCAGTGGCTAATCCAAAGAGCGAAAGAGGAATATGAGTTCTCGTTACCAAAAATGGGGGGGCAAATATTAGTTGACCTGACTAATTGTGATTTTGGCCGCATGGATCAAGAACTCCAAAAATTATCTCTCTTCGCCGATGACAAAGGGAAAGTAAGCCAAGAGACCATTAAAAAGGTGGTCGGGGGTTGGCGGGCGCGAACCATGTGGGATGCCGTTGATGCAGCTGCAGATGGCGATGCAAATCGTGCCGTTACCTTGCTTGACCAACTACTTCGAAGTGGTGAACACCCGCTTGGATTATTCGGACAACTTTCATGGTCGCTCAGACGTTATTCAACCACATCCGAAATTGTCATGCGACAAATGCGGCAAAAAAAGAAACCCGACTTGGCCTCCGCCGTTCGACAAGCCGGGTTTCGAAGCTGGGGTGGAGAAATTGAAACAGCGCAAGCGCGAATCAGACAATTGGGACGAAAGCGAGCTGAACTGATGCTCGACTGGCTGCTCGAGGCGGATATGCAACTAAAAAACACCCACTCTAAAGAAGATCGCGGGCGACTAGTCTTAGAAAAACTATTCGTAAAGATGGCCAAAGAACTTGGCCCTAATGCAGCTTGAGGACCGGAAAAGCGTCATCGCCGCTAAGCCGCCCCATTTTACCCACCCCACCGCGGTGCAGGCCGGTGGTTCCCAAAATTGCTGCCTTGATTGCTGCCTTGAGCGGATTGAAGGATTCCTCTAATATCTCTGCGATTATTGAAGCTCCCTCCATTTTTAATTTGAGTGGCCGGCAAATATTCTCCTCTAGGTCCCGTCAACCGAAACCCATTTTGGCAAACAACAAAATGAAATATCAATGGTTTTTGATTTTGGTCTTGAGCATCGCAAACATCGGATGTGCCAAGTTGGGACAGACGACGCTTACGGAGGACCTGCTCGGTGAGCAAGCGGCTTGGTTAGACGATTCTTTGGAAGACTCAGATCAACTAGCAAACAACGAAAAAATCGAGGAAGAAGATTCGGAACCAGCACAGCGAAAAATAACTGACCTTGCCCAGCAGGCATCTACTAAAATCCCAATCAAGCTTACTTCAGAACCACAGAAAAAGAGCTCAGATCAATTAAGAGCAGTTACCCCACTTAGCAGTGGTCACTCGAACGAATGTGACTCCCCCAACTTCAAGGAAAATTCCGAGCCACTAATTGCGGCCCCCCCCGCTGTTTCCACACAACCACACGTCTTTAGCAAGCATTCTCTGAGACCGCTCAACAAAAAAACGTCTGCCCATACCAAGCTAACGCACAACAAGAGCGTTAACTCATTACGCTCCTCCGGAATCACCGACAAATTGAGACCGCTGGCCCTCAAACAAAAGCCTCGGCTCCGACCAATGGCTTCCAAGGTGCTCCCCCCCTCAAAGCCTTTAATCGCAAATAACGGTCCCGAGGCTTTGGCTCAGCTGAATCACGCAAACAAATCTGAAATCGCAGTAAGTCAAACATGGAACAAACTGCCTGTCTTTGATTCTGACCAGGCAAATGATTGCCTCGACTGCGAAGCCGGAGTGTGTGAAACGAAAGATAAGACAATCGCTCCGGAAAACTCTATGGTCATTACAGAGCCAACTTTCGCAATGCTCTCCGCACCTTCATTGGCCAATGCAACCTTCGAATCAGAAGCCTCGCCCCCCGCAAAACTGGTTGCCCAGAACAAGCCTGTCACAAAGCCAGACATTCACATCCGTCAAGTAAATAACGTTCAGCCCGAAAGTTCGACAATCATCGAACATGCTTTCGCCCTCCCTGCAACTCTCAATTCCGAATCTCCAATCTCCGGAGCTAAGGAAAACCATTCGAATGCTTTCATTCCTAAGTCGAATAGAGAAGGCAACGCTAACAACTCACTAGCAGGCCACACCAATGAAAAAGATCAGGTGGAAGCCATCGCTGAACTGCAAATCAAAAACAGCGCTATTTGCTGGGAAATCAAAGGTTTTGGACAGCATAAACCCTTTGCTGAAAATAAATTCCGACCGGGGCAACCCTTCTTGGTCTATTGCGAAATTGAGAATTACGAATCCAAAGACCAAAAAATCAATTCAGAAAAAGTCGTTCAATCTCGATTTCAAGGTCGCTATCAAATTAAAAACAGGGATGGCGAACTGGTTCAATCCGGAGACTTCCCAATCATCGAGGATAACGCTCCCAAACGACGACGTGACTTTTACCTATATTTCAAAATTGAATTGAATAGACTGAACCCTGGCAACTATCAATTGCAAATGGAAATCTCGGATCTCATTGGACAGAAAACAGGAAATCTCGAACAAGATCTCTTATTTAATGTCCAGTGAACCAGGTGATTTGCCTCGACAGCTCTGACTCTTTTCATGCTGATTCCCATCTTTAAAGCCTGCGGATGAAATTTGTTCCGCATGAGCTTACAAATTCCGATGCAACAATACCGGCTTTAATTACCCGGTGTCGCCTCTGGACCTGCCTGGAGGCACGACTTCTCTTACGGCTCTCTAGCCCGTTTATAATCGATCGAGTGATCCTAGGGGCTGCAATCGCCTTGTTCGCAGGGAAGTGGCTTAAACGTGGGAAGGATTTACGGAACCTGAATTCGATGGACTTCGCGAGCTACCATAAATGCCATTGAGCAAAAATCAACACGTAAACACCAAGCAACAAATTGGTCACGGCGTGAGCAACGACACAGTCCCAAAGACTTCCAGTTTTATTCATCAACCAGCTTACTACCCCGAACCAAACGAAGGCTGCGATGGCCTCCGCAGGGTGAGTCAGAACGCCGTAAGCACTTGCGGCAAGCAGCGCCCTCCACGACAGGCCTTGAAGCGAAAGATTCTCCCATTCAGGATCCTCTACCCACCTGACAAACCAGCCTCGCAAAAACAATTCTTCAATCAGTGGAACAATGACAACCAACAGCAGGACTCGAACAAAAAGAAATGCAGTTTGAGCCATCGAATCCTGAAGCGTGAAGGGGTCGAAAGAAGGACGACTGAAATCAAAACCGAAGAATCCTAGAACCCTCGGCTCAAGCTGCAGGCTGCAAATTCCAATCCAAATTAAGACGCCAATTGCTCCCACTACAACGGATAGTGAAGAAATTCGAAAAGGAAAACGCGTGAGATAGATTTTCCGAAAATAGAGCAATAAACAAACAGCCATTACCAACTGCAACGCAATCATTCCGACATACCAATAGGTGGATATCAGTTTCGCACTAGGCTCTTCTTCGGAAGCGAAATCTGGGTACCGACTCGCGATCAATAGAAATAGCACAAGTGGCAACACAAACGGCAACGGGCTCGTTGACCGGGGGCTCACCGTGGTGTCTGGTTGCGTTTCAATCTTTGCCATACCCAATTATAACTCGATTTAGCCAATCTCTGCGGATAATCATAGAAAAGTCACGTCAGATTGCATCCAACAGTGATCAAAACTCGGCTTGATCAAAACAGCCTGCTTATAATAGCCTGCGTTGGTGTTCCCTGTCTCTTTGTTGGGCAGGATTAAACAACCCAGAGCCTTTTTAGCCACCAACACCAGTTTGATCAGGTTTGAACCATGCAATTGAGCTACCTTCGACTTTGGATCTGTTGCTCACTGTTTGCAGCAGTAACTTCACAAGCAACCCTTGGCTTCGCAGCTATGCCTCAGAATGAGGCGGAGTACGCAAAGCTTAGAAACCAGATGGTTGAAATAGCCGTTGTCGGAGCCGGCATTTCTGACGAACGAGTTTTAAAAACCATGCGGGCAACGCCCCGACATGAATTCGTGCCAAAAAAGATCCGCAAGACTCAGTCTTACCTTGATGCAGGTGTACCCATTGGCAAAAGCCAAACGATATCCTCGCCATTCATCGTTGCCTACATGACTCAAGAATTGGATCCTCAGCCAACTGATAAAGTCCTTGAGATTGGGACCGGAAGTGGCTACCAAGCTGCCATATTAAGCCCGCTGGTAAAAGAAGTCTATTCGATTGAAATCGTCGAGAAACTTGGAAAGTCTGCTGCAAAGGTTTTGAAAAAACTCAAATACGATAACGTCTTTACCAAAATCGGCGATGGCTACAAAGGCTGGAAAGAAAACGCTCCATTCGACAAAATTATCGTTACCTGTTCACCAGAAGCCATCCCACAGCCGCTTGTTGATCAACTCGTCGAAGGCGGAATCATTATCGTTCCCATGGGAGAACGGCATCAACAGACACTTTTTCTCATGAAAAAAACTGATGGAGAAATGAAACGATTCGCATTGCGCCCCACTTTATTTGTTCCAATGACTGGCGCGGCCGAAGATAACCGAAAAATTCTTCCCGACCCGAGCAGGCCCCAATTAATCAATTCAGGGTTCGAGCAGGGACTCGATGAAAAAGGATTCGCCGAAGGCTGGTATTATCAACGCCAACTAACACTTGAACAAGGAAGTGCCGAAGAAGGGGCGAACAACTTCGTGCAATTCAAAAACAATGTCCCAGGGCAACTAGCCCAAGTTATGCAAGCTTTTGCGTGCGATGGACGCAAAGTCCCACTTGTCAAATTTTCAGCTTCTTTCTCTTGTGAGAACGTTGTCGTGGGGCCGCGGCAAAATGATTTACCAACAGCAGTCATCTCGTTTTATGACGATGAGCGTCAAGAGTTAGGTATGTTTTCTTTAGGCCCTCACAAGGGAACCAAAGATTGGTTCACGCAATCGAGAGTCATCCGAATTCCTCGATCGGCGAGAGAAGGGATTGTTCGAATCGGACTTTGGGGTGCAACCGGAACCGCGCGATTCGACAACGTCACGGTCGAGGCAGTCAAAAAGTAGCAAAGAAGATTTCTAAATGGTTACAATCGTCAAAATTTTTAACCAACAAAGCAACAACTTGAGTCCGCTTTGTTAAACAGCTCGACGATGAATTTCCGATGAGCAAGCCAAACCGAACCGGGTGAGAGAGAGTTTTCAACCAAATCCAACTCAAAAACGGGCATTCTACGCCACAAACTCACCCCAGTCGCTGAAAACAACCCAGACGACTTGAATTGCCAATTCTGCCTGTTATCTTAGCAAAGACAGTGATCTTACGGTTCTCGAGCTAACTTCAGGGTAACTAACGCTCGGAACGGTTCAATTTCCTCATCATGACGAGAATTCTTCGGAGCAATAGATAACGATGAATAGGTTCAATTCCATGAAGGGCTTAGCAATCTTGGCCGCACTCTCACTTTGTTTTACCGGAATCACAAACAGTGACGTCCTGGCTAACGACTGGGGCGTGACGACCAACGGGTATGGGCCAACTGCCAGCTTCTCATGTTGCGGTGACAACTCAATCACCACACATTACGTCTACCGAACCCCGGTAAGAAACCTCTTAGGAAGAATTGGTTGCCGCATCTCCAACTTTGGCCACTACTCTTATGGCGGAGGTTTTTATCGTGCTCCATTCGGAATGTGGGGAACTGGAAATCATGGCTGTTGTGGCGGTTGGGACACAGCAACAGGAAGCCTCTCGATAATGACGCCCTATGAAGCGACCATGCCAGGATCGTCAGTGCCCAACTCAATTTTGGAACAACCTCCTACCAACTCACCCCGTATCCCAACGGGTGGTTCAATTAACTCAATTCTTGACACACCAGGACCAGTAGAACAGTCCCAACCTGTTAGCTCGGCCCGGACAATCGACGCAGACATGAATTCTAGCGGCCGACCAGAAGTAGGTGCTTCGATTCTGAACGTTCAATTACCTCGTGACGCTAAAGTTTTTATCAACGATAGATTAACAAAAACGGAAGGCTCAACTCGCAGTTATCGTTCTACCAATTTAGAATTCGGAAAAGAGTATCGTTACAGTGTAAAAGCTGTCATCAATAGAAATGGAACTGAGATCGTCAAAACTAAATTGATCAAATTGACACCAGGTACAAACGAAAAAATTCAATTTGATTTTGAAAGCATGGCTCCTCCAGAAATTGCGATCGCAACAACGCTTCAGCTGGAAGTCCCTGCGGACGCAATCGTCACCTTATGCGGAAGCCAGACGCAGAAAAGTGGTAAATTGAGAACCTTCACCACCAATCGTCTTCCATCGGGAGAAACTTGGAAAGACTATAAAATCCAAGTCAAATTCAAGCGGGACGGAAAAACGATTACACAAGAAAAAATCGTCGATCTTTTCGCTGGAAAATCACATTCATTTTCGTTCAATGGTAGTGATTCGTTAGCATCTCAATTGGTTAAAAACTAGCGTTAAAAATTTACTGAGTTTCCATTTTCAACAAACCACCAAAAATTTTGGTGGTTTGTTTTTTATTTGTAGTTACGCACGTAGCTCTTTGTGCGATCCGAACATTAATCTGCGTTAAGCGATTCCCTACTAAACTTACCACGGCATTCTCGCATGCCTATTCGCCAATTCTGATTCAACAAACTCTTCCAACCATCTTGTGAATCCAAAGTTCTTTCGTGAGACGTGAGCTGAATTAAGGTCTATCAACGTCTGTTTCAATGGTTGCATTCGAATTGAGATTTCATTAACTCTTAGTCATTTCGGAAATTGATTCTGCCTCGTATAATAGCGAACCCAAGAAACGTGCGCGAACCTACCTATTTTAGCGCACCCTTTAGTAAACAAGCTGATTTGGAGTTAGGCATGGCCAAAAAAATTGCCATTGCAGGAGCAACCGGGGCCGTCGGTCGCCTAGTAAGACAAATGCTAGAGCAGCGGAGCTTCCCGTATGAAACGATTACTTTCTTGGCATCTCAGCGGTCGGCCGGAAAAAAGCTTGAATTTAAAGGCGAGTCGCACACAATTCAATTGCTCGAACCCAACGTTTTTAACGACATTGATTTGGTCATTGGCAGCACCCCCGATGATGTCGCCGAAATGTTCGTCCCCTGGGCGGTCGAGCGAGGAACAATTGTGGTCGACGAAAGTGGATACCATCGAATGTTGGATCACGTTCCGTTAGTGGTGCCTGAGGTTAACCCTGGGGCAGTAAGCGGCCACCAAGGTATTATCGCCAGCCCCAACTGCAGCACTACCCAGATGGTGGTTGCGATGAAGCCGCTCCATGATTTTTCCAAAATCAAACGGGTCGTCGTTTCGACTTATCAATCAACCAGCGGGGCAGGGGTTGCGGGCCAGACAGATTTGATTGAAGGAACACGATATGCGCTCGACGAAAAACCATGGGACTACCAGGCATTCGCCCACTCGATTGCATTTAACGTCATCCCTCAAATTGGGTCAGAGAAATATTTAGGCTACACCTCAGAAGAAATGAAAATGGTCTGGGAGACGCAGAAAATTTTTGAAGACGACTCAATCCAGGTTTGTCCAACTTGCGTAAGAGTCCCTGTCTCCAATTGCCACAGTGAGTCTATTTTGGTCGAAACAGAGAACCCTATCTCGGTCGTGGAAGCAAGGGAGTTATTCGATGCCGCACCTGGGATTCAAGTTATGGATAATCTAGAAGAAGGAATTTATCCAATGCCAAGCAACAGTGACGACCGAGATGATGTCTTTGTTGGGCGAATTCGTAAAGATATCAGTTGCGAAAACGGCCTCGCATTTTGGTGCGTTAGCGACAACCTTCGGAAAGGCGCTGCCACCAATGCCGTGCAAATCGCAGAACTCCTCGTTTAAGTCAGGCTGAGCAGATGCGGCATATCAAACTGGTTATTTCGTACGATGGAACAGACTATGTTGGGTGGCAAGTCCAGTCGAACGGAAAGTCAATTCAGCAATGCCTCGAAACAGCATGGGCCTCGGTAAGTGGCGAGCAACTCCGAATCACGGCCAGTGGGCGAACCGACAGTGGTGTCCACGCTTTAGGACAAGTCTGTAGCTTTGCAACCAAAAGCCAATTGCCGACTCAACAAATAGTCCGCGCGATCAATGCCGAAACACCTTTTGACATTTCCATCTTAACCGCTGAAGAAGCCCCCGAAGGATTTCACGCGATTCGAGATGCTAAACAGAAAACGTATCGTTACCATATTCAATATGGAAGAATCATGGATCCACTCAGGCTGAGGACCTGCTGGTTTATTCCTGGAGAAATAGACCTTGAGTCGATGCAAGAAGCAGCGCTTTCAATCACTGGAGAACATGATTTTGCGAGTTTCGAAAGTGCCGGTGCTCAACGATCCACGTCGATTCGGAATATCATCGACCTCCGAGTCGCTCCTGAAACCGTCCACCATTTCCCTGGAGTCGAAATATCAATTACCGCGAACGGATTTTTATACAACATGGTCCGGAATATCGTGGGGACGCTGGTTAGAGTCGGTAAAAACAGAGAAAAAACCGAATGGGTGGCTTGGGTACGGGATCAAAAAAACCGCCGCTATGCCGGGCAAACAGCACCGGCACATGGATTGTTTTTAGACCATGTTGTCTACTAGACTTCGGCACGCTCCCGTTAACGACTCTTTGAGGAACCGGTTTTTGAAACCAAATGGCAGCAACGGAAAACAACTCGAATCAACCAATGAAGAAACTCAACTCAAGTTTTAAGATTTTTATTTCCGCGCTCCTTCTGACTCTGACATTCTTTATCCTTTCCAGCCAATACGCAAGCTGGCTGATTGACCTCGGCTTCATCCTCTCTGCCTGCGCGGCGATCTCGATTTTGATTGCAGAAGCATGCGATCCATTTGCAGATGCTGCGCAGTGGATCGGAATTCGCCTGCGACTGCCACCATCTGTGAGAGGTGCAACGCTCGATGCCGTGGCCAGCAGCATGCCAGAATTATTTACCGGTTTATTTTTTGTAACGATCGCACTGTTTGGCACGCAAGATGACCAACGGCAGATGCTTGCTAGCGCCGAGGGTTACGGATCAACGGTGGCGACGTGCGCGGGGAGCTCGATTTACAATTTAATTTTGATACCTGCATTGTGTGCAATTGTCGTTTCGTTTTCTCGGCGAGACCGACCTCAAATTGAAGTTGCCAGGGAAGTCATTCACCGAGATGGCATGTGGGTAATTTTCACTCAGGCCGGTTTACTAATATTCTTATTTCAGGAAAAACTCGAATGGTGGATGGGGGTCGCGGCGCTGCTGACCTACTTCGTTTATGTTCTGCATCTCTATTTAGCAACTCGACAATTCCGCAACCAACTAACTGAACGCGAAATAGAACTGGGAAGCGATAACTCTCAATCGGCATCCGTCTGCTTTGGCTATTTCGAAATTCGGCTGAATGGATTCAGTTCAACTGTCGTCGTAATTTTAGCTACGGCCATTGCTGCATTCGCTTGCTACCTGCTGGTCGACCTGACTAATCAATCAGCCCATAAGCTCGGAGTCAGCCCCTTTTTCGTCGCGGTTATCTTAACCGCAGCGGTTTCGTCAATCCCAGACACCTTCATGTCCCTCGGATCGGCCCGTCGAGGTGATGATGCCGGAGCAATGTCGAATGTTTTTGGTTCCAACGTTTTCGACGTTTGCATTGGTATGTCAATCCCGTTGATTGTGAGTTGTTACCTTCACCAATGGGAGCCAATTGAGCTCGTGATGAGTAATGGTGAAACCAT
>Ga0315315_10003397_pt1 | contig 14635 bp, 14 predicted proteins | sample M140m3416metaG_FD_203699 | JGI IMG/M metagenome (GOLD analysis project Ga0315315, IMG submission 203699) | Ammonia-oxidizing marine archaeal communities from Monterey Bay, California, United States - M1 40m 3416 | ecosystem: Environmental > Aquatic > Marine > Intertidal zone | place: USA...
GGCCTACCGGATCTGGCAATGCAACTACACTGCGAATACCCTTAGCCATTCCGCGGATTTTTTCCTCATTCAAAGCCAGCCGAGCAATCAATGCACTGGCTATACCCTCTTTCTTCGCAAATTCCAGGTCTTTTTCATTTGCTTTAAGAATGATATTCCAATTATCTTCCAGAATATTGGCCATAGATTTCAAGGCTCGGTTCTTTAAATCGCCGGAAAGATGAGCTAGAACCAACGCCGAAGTATTGGCATTTTTTGCTATTTCATTAATTTTCATATTTGATAAAAAAACTCCTCTTACAAATTCTTATAAGTTTAAGCATTCACGGCAGAATTATAGCACCCATTGTATTTAATCTAGTTCCTCTGGATAAACCTGAGTTCAAGGAAAGTCTTGCACGGTGATCTTAACTTCAAGACCATCCTGCATCCAACCAAAGTTACCGTGACCCGCCAGAGTGGAAATATTGCCCTGAGTATCAATTTTTCGAATACGATTATTATCACGGTCGGTAAAAATCAAATTTCCACCTTTATCAAAAACCATTCTAAATGGACTTTTAACCTGAGCCTCACTAGCTGGTCCATGGTCGCCTGAAAAACCTCTTACCCCTGTCCCTGCAACTAATGAAATAATGCCGTCAGCATTAATCTTTCTTATTCTAGCAGTCTGCTCTTCAGCTAAATAGAGAGACCCGTCAGAGCCAAAAACCAGACCGCCGGGTGATCTTATACCGGCAGTAACAGCAAGAGCACCATCCCCTTTATCCTTAAATTCACCGTTTCCACCAATAATTTCGAATTTTCCATCGGGGCTAATTTTAGCAATCCGACTACTTCCTGCATCAGAAAAATAAATCGCACCCGCATCATCAACAAGAACACTGTTGGGATGAAACTCTTCTCCCATCGGCACCATGGTCTCATCTAATACTCTTTCAATGATGCCATCTTTATTTATTTTTCGAATCGAACGACTGGTGGAATCGGCAACATATAAGCTACCTTGCTTATCAGTAGCAATATCACTTATCGTGTAAAATGAAGCTTCCAAAGCTGGGCCATCATCCCCGTCATTTCCCTGTTGTCCGTTTCCTGCAAAATGCGTTATCTTTCCTTGGGCAGATATTTTGCGAATCACCCAGCCATTACCAAGACGATGAACCACATAAACATTATCCTCTTGGTCAATAGCCAAAGTCGAGGGCATGAATAAGGCTGCAGATAGAGCTGGGCCATCATTACCTTCATTGCCTTCACGCCCGTTACCGGCAAACGTAGTGATAATGCCATCAGGTGTCAGTTTTCGGATTCGGTGATGTTGTAAATCCGCAAACAGTATGTTGCCCTGGGTATCAATGCCAATGCCCGAAGGAGTATTTAACGTAGCTCCCGCGCCAGGGCCGCCATCACCTTTGAAAAGCGATTTTCCGTTACCGGCAACCGTTTTCACAGTATGGCTCTTAATCTCAGCGCTACGAACTCGAAAATGAGAACGATCAACTACCACCAGTTTGTTATCCGGATGAATCGCGAGTGCAAAAGGGAGATGCAAACTTGTCTCTGGTGCAATTTCGTTATCTCCGTTGAAGCCACTATCACCCGTCCCCATAAAGGTAGTGATGACTCCCTGTCCGTCTATCTTTCTAATACGATTATTATTACGATCGGCAATGTAAACATTATCCATATCATCAACAACCACATCTGTGGGATATGCTAGATTAGAATAAGCTGCCGGTCCATGATCACCGCCAAAGGCATGCATACTGTCGCCAGCCAGAGTTTTGATAATTCCCCGTTTATCCACTTTTCGAATGCGGTTATTTCCCCGATCAGCTATATATAAGTTTCCATGTCGATCAAGAGAAATTCCAAAAGGATATTTTAGAAACGCATTAATAGCGAGGCCATAATCCCCACCAAAACCAGGCACACCAACTCCCGCGACTGTAGTGATTATGCCATCAGGAGAAACTTTGCGAATTCGACTGTTGGAGCGGTCTGAAATATACAGTTCGCCCTCAGGACCCGCTTCCACATCTGATGGGAAGTGAAGTTGAGCTTCTAAAGCCGGTCCCCCATCGCCACCAAAATCGTTAACTCCGTCTCCAGCTACGGTGGTAATAATCCCATCAGGAGAAACTTTTCGAATACGGTGATTATTACGATCGGCGATGTACAAGTTATTATTCGGATCCAATGCTAATCCAGCGGGGAAATTAAGGGATGCTTGCAAGGCCGGGCCACCATCTCCAGAATAACCAGCAACCCCGTTACCAGCTACAGTTGTGATGATTCCATCTGGCGTAACTTTTCTAATACGGTTTTTGGATCGGTGTGAAAGATAAATATTTCCACCTTTATCCACTACAACCCCATCAACCAAAGTCAATACAACTGAGGTCGCGGGATTCCCATCACCAACATCTTTATAAGGATAAAGGCTGGTGTCAGTAACTATTGAAGAATGAACTATTCCCCATGACATCAACAAAAATAAAAGAAGGTGACTTATAAAAAGGAGACACTTACCGCAATTAAGCAGAAGAAAATCAACCTTTCTCCTGAGAAGCAGTTTTGATAATGCTAACTTAAAATAATTCATTATTTACAGATTAATTGTCGCTAGCCAAAAAGAAATCATTATCAATTGGCCCATCGACTGGTTGCTGATTAACGATAGATAATTTGTATCTTTCCTTTACGGTTAACCTTTAAAGCAGATATCATCGTAGCCTCCCCTAGTTTATTCATGGTTAAATCAAGAACTTTCAACTGAGGGAAGTATTTGGACTCGATCAAAGGAACAGCCCCATGATCGGTGACTTTGTTATCTCCTAGATAAAAAAACTGTAAGTTTGAATAATTTTCTGAACTAGCAAAAATCAACGCCCCTTCGTCACCAATATCGTTGCGGAACAAATTTAGCGTCAACAGCTGAGGAAAAACAGAAGTCGAGGCAAGCATTCCTGCACCGACCGGTGTGATCAAATTATCGTTCAACATGAGAGTTTTTAAATGAGTGAAGTTATCGGAAGCTACCATCAGTTCAATGCTGTCATCACTGATTTCATTTTTCCAAAGTTTTAAGGTCTCTAGTTGACGCAGATAAAGCGACTCCGAAATAGCTTTCAACCCCAAATCACCTAGTAGGTTGCCCCAGAGATCAAGGTGTTTCAATCCTACTAAATGTGGAGACTTCGCCAAAGCCTTCATGCCTCGAGCTTTAATATTGTTTCCCTGTAAGTGAAGGGTTGTGATCTCCTTAAGAGATTCCACCTTCGCTAGTTGCTTCGCTCCCGCTGTACCAATATTCAAGCCGCTAAGGTCGAGGGTCTTGCCATCATGGCTAATACGATTAGCAACCAAAGTAGGTATATCAACTGCCCAAGCAAACAAATTGAAATACAAAAAGGAAAGTAACAGGCAAATGAAAGTAAAAAGAAATTTTTTTGAAAAGGCTGACATACAGTCAGGTTAACAAATACTTAAAGATAGTGTAAATGATTTTTGTGCCTGCTTTTACGGTGCCTGAAAAGGTTCCGGTGATCTTGGATACTCCTATTCTATCCCGGTACTTCACCGGAATCTCGAGAATTCGCAACCCTTTTTGAACGGCTTTGATTTGCATCTCAACCGTCCAACCAAAATTAGTATCCTGCATACAAATAGATTTCAAAGAGTTATAACGGATGGCTCGGAATGGCCCAAGGTCAGTATATTGATGAGAGAAAAACACGCGTATTAAAAATACAGCCAGTTGGTTACCATAACGAGATTGTGGTAGCAGGGCCAGACGACTTTCTGGAAGAATCATTCGGCTGCCCAGAACAAAGTCCATTTCTCCTGATACTATAGGGGCGACCAGTTTCTCAATTTCTTCCGGGTAATCGCTGAAATCCCCGTCCAGAAAAACCACAATATCAGGGTTATCGAGCTCAGAAATTCCTTTTAAACAGGCGGAGCCGTAACCTTTGTGCTTTTCCTCAACCACGCGCGCACCTTTTTCATGGGCAAAACGGGAAGTATTATCTGTTGAGTTATTATCGACAACGATAATTTCATGAATCTGGTTTTGCGGCAAGGCAGTGAGAACCAGTCCAATAGACTGCTCTTCATTAAAAGCGGGAATGATGACCGAAATTCGGGAAGGCATGAATGTTTATACTCCGAACGGATAAAATCAAAAAACCCAAGCCCTCTTGGTAAGGGAAAGAATATAATGCACCCCCCCTTTTCCTCATATGCTCAAACGCTATCATTTGAGAAGTTGATAGCTAGGAATATTAATTAACTAGCACCGGACACTCTTATCAGTTAAGTGTTTTTTTAATGCTAGATATAAATTCAGCAATTTTCAGATTACGTTCAACTGGATCCAAATAGGATTCTATTAACTTGACAATAGCGCTTCCAATGATCACTCCATCCGAGCATAGTCCAGCCTCTTTAGCCTGTTCTGGACCGGAGATACCAAATCCAACCAGTACGGGTAGTTTTACTTTATTTTTGATGGCGAAAACTTTTTCTTCTAGATTTTTAGAAAGAGATTCTTTTGTTCCCGTTGTCCCAGTCAGAGAAACATAATAGATGAAACCCTTGCTCACCTCTCCGACTATTTTAATTCGATCCGGAGTGCTGGTTGGTGCTAAAAGAAAAATCATATCCAGTTTCTTAGTATTAGCGAATCCTAAAAATTCTCCCGCTTCCTCCGGTGGAAGATCAGGGATAATCACACCATCTACTCCAGCGTTGACTGCATCCTCAACAAATGTTTGCTGACCATAAGCAAAAATTGGATTAAAACTACTCATCAGAACAATCGGTAATTGCGATTCGCTCCGTATATCTTTTACCAGATCAATAATTTTTTTTAGAGTAGTGCCATTTTGTAAGGATCGGTGGGCAGACGCTTGAATAACAGATCCATCGGCAAGTGGATCGGAAAACGGAACACCTATCTCGATGATATCGGCTCCATTTTCTTCAATCACAGAAAAAATATCTTTTGAGTCCGACAAGTTAGGATCACCAGCAGTAAAAAAAGCTACTAGGGCTTTATTACCATCTAAAATTTTAAACCGGTCATCTATCCGACTCACAAAGAAACTCCCATTATATCGGCCACTTGGTTTACGTCTTTATCTCCCCGGCCTGAAAGACAAACGAGAATAGTTTCATCTTTTTTCATAGTGGGAGCCATTTCCATAACATGAGCAATCGCGTGGGCCGTTTCAAGAGCCGGAATAATTCCTTCCAGTTGTGATAGTAGTTTGAAACCCTCCATAGCTTGCGCATCAGTAACAGGGACATATTTTGCTCTACCTGTTTCTCTGAGGTGGCTATGTTCGCAACCTACTCCAGGATAATCCAGTCCAGCAGAAATTGAATGGGCCTCGGTCACCTGCCCATCTTCATCATGTAAAAGATAACTCATCATTCCATGTAAAATTCCTGGCGTTCCTTTCGTTAGAGAAGCGCCGTGTTTATCAGTATCAACACCAAGACCTGCGGCCTCAACACCAACTAGTCTAACTTCCTCATTCTCCAAAAACGGATAAAAAAGTCCCATAGAATTACTTCCTCCTCCTACACAAGCCACACACACATTGGGCAGTCGGCCTTCTACTTCCATAATCTGTTCAATTGATTCTTCACCAATCACTTTCTGGAATCCTCTGACAATCATCGGGTAAGGGTGCGGTCCTACTACTGAACCAATGATATAATGAGTACTCTCAACAGTAGTAATCCAGTTTCGAATAGCTTCACTAGTAGCATCTTTTAGTGTTCGCGTTCCGCCTGTAACGGGAGTAACGGTTGCTCCTAAAAGTCTCATGCGAAAAACATTTAGAGCCTGCCTTCGCATATCCTCTTCACCCATAAACACCTCGCACTCAAGACCGAATAATGAGGCAGCAGTAGCAGTTGCAACTCCATGCTGTCCCGCTCCAGTTTCTGCAATTACTCGCTTTTTACCCATTCTTTTAGTCAACAATGCACTGCCGATGGTGTTATTAATTTTGTGCGCCCCAGTATGAGTCAGGTCCTCACGTTTTAAATAAATTTTTGCTCCACCAAGATGTTCAGTAAGGCGCTCAGCAAAGTAAAGTGAGGTGGGACGACCAACATAATTTTTCAGGTAATAGTTCAGATCCTTGTTAAATTGCGGATCATTTAGAGCCTCTTCATAAACTTTCTCTAATTCTTTCAGAGCAGGCATCAGGGTTTCTATAACGTACTTACCCCCAAATCTCCCAAAGTGCCCGCTAGGGTCGGGTAATTTATGCAGCTTCATGATTTACTCCCTGATCTAATGTTTTTCAAAAACGCCCGAACCTTTTCCGGATCCTTAATTCCCGGTAATTTTTCAACTCCCGAACACACATCCACTCCATAAGGGCGAGCTTGACGAATCGCCTGAAGAATATTACGAGCTGTCAAACCACCAGCAAGGATAACCGGGCCAATTTTTTTTGCAGGAAGAGCAAGGTTCCAATCAAAAGTTTTTCCTGTACCACCATGAACGTTGTCTGAGAATGTATCCAAAAGATAACCACTGACAGAATATTTCTCTAACTGTTTGACAGACTGAAGGTCCTTGACTCGAAAAGCCTTAATCACTCGCCGTTGAATTTTTTTACAAAATGCAGGTGACTCTTCACCATGCAATTGCACCAAATCCAGTCCACAGTAATTAACAATTTTGTTAATCCGATCGACAGATTCATTAACAAAAACACCCACCGTATCAACTAAGGGTGGTAGTTTTAAAATTATATCGCGAGCGGTATTCATCGTAACCGAACGCGGACTTTTTTTATAGAAAATAAAACCAACAGCATCGGCACCCTGTTGAACTGCAAATGCGGCATCTTTTAATTGTGTCATACCACAGACTTTAACTTTTACTTGTGGATTAGTCATTGTTCAATAGTTCGGTTAACTTTTTAGGAATATCCTTACATTTCATCAAAGTTTCTCCAATCAAAAATGCATGTGCTCCCATTTTTTCAAACTCATCTATCTCTTCCCTACCTTTAACTCCACTCTCACAGACCAGTACTTTATTAGGTTCCTGCAATGCCAAGGGGATCAAACGTCTGGAAATTCCCAAATCAGTTTTACCATTGGATAAATCACGATTATTGATACCGATTAAGTCCGCCTTGGCCTCAAAAGCTTTTTCAACATCGTATTCGTTATGGGTTTCTACTAATGCGGGAAGCCCCAGATCCTTACCTAAAGTGAGCAAGTCGTTCAATTGACTTTGCTCAAGCCAAGTAGCGATAAGCAAAAATAAATCGGCACCATGAGCTCTAGACTCATAAATTTGATATTCGTCACAAATAAAATCTTTACGCAACAATGGGATCGAAGCCACAGGCCTTATCTGTTCAAGGACTCCAATGTGACCTCCAAAGTAATTACTTTCTGTCAAGATTGAAAGTGCTGCAGCACCATTTTCGACATAGTCACGCGCAATTTCTTTCGAATTAAAATTTTCGCGTAACTCACCCTTGAAAGGTGTGCGTCGTTTGATCTCCGCTATAATTTTTGAATGACTGTCCTCTTTAAGAGCCTTGAAAATATCACGAGCAGGCGCTTGATCTGCGATACGCTGTTTCAGTTGCATGATTGGAACTTTACATTTTGTCTCTGCCAGTTCCTTCTGCTTATCTGCAAAAATTTTATCCAGTATATTTGACATTTTAAGAGCAAGTAATTCGACACAAATCTTCGAGTTTGTTCCGCGCTTTACCTGACTCGATAGAATCAATAGCGCATTGAATACCCTGTTCCATAGAACAAACTTTCCCGGCTACATAGATAGCTGCGGCAGAGTTTAGTACTACGATATCCCGCTTCGGCCCACTTTCTCCATTTAGAATATTCTGGATCATTCCAGCATTCTCCTCAGGGGTTCCTCCCTTGAGATCAACGGAACTGCAAGTTTTAAAACCTAGTTTCCTAGGATCTAGGTTATAGTTTGATACTTCTCCATTCCTTAATTCTGCCACATGACTTTCACCCGTAAGAGTGATTTCATCCAGTCCATCAGAACCATGTACCACCATCGCGTGCTTACAACCCAATCCATAAAGAACCTGTGCAAGAGGCTGAACCCATTTGACATCAAATACACCTAGCACTTGGGCTTGCGCACATGCTGGGTTGGTCAAGGGCCCCAACACATTAAAAATAGTACGAAAACCCAGCTCCTTTCGAACTATTGCAGCATGTTTCATTGCTTTATGCATTAAAGGGGCAAACAGAAAGCCAATGCCAGTTTCTTCAACACAACGTTTAACCCTAGACAAATTGGCATCGAGATTCACCCCCATACATTTTAAAACATCGGCACTACCAGACCTGCTGGATACAGCTCGATTTCCATGTTTAGCTACGTTGACACCGGCACCTGCTGTGACAAGAGCACTAGCCGTTGATATATTAAAGGTATCAGCACCATCGCCACCCGTGCCGCAAGTATCAACCAAAGGAGTCACCTTAATATCTAGTTTCTCCGCTTTAACACGCATAACTCTTGCAGCTCCCATAATTTCAGCAACAGTCTCACCCTTTACATGCAAGGCTGTTAAAAATGAAGCTAGTTGAGAGTCTGTCACATCTCCTTCCATTATCTGTGTCATGGAAGAAATCATTGCATCTTCAGACAGGTCATTGCCATCAACAACAGAATGAAGAGTATTCTTAAATGTCATGCGTGATTACCTTTAATAAAGTTTCCCAGCAACTCCTTTCCGCATGAAGTCAAAATCGATTCCGGATGAAACTGCACGCCCTCTATGGCAAGTTCCTTATGGCGAATTCCCATTATCTCGTTGTCATCGCTCTGCGCAGAAATTTCAAAACAATCCGGTAGGTTCTCCCGATTCAGAACTAGAGAATGGTAGCGTGTAGCCTTAAATGGGTTGGGCAGATCTTCGAACAGCTTTTTCCCATCATGATGAATCATCGAAGTCTTTCCATGCATGAGACGACTAGCTTTGATGATTTCACCACCAAATGCTACACCAACTGACTGGTGCCCGAGGCAAACACCGAGTATGGGGATTTTACCAGCAAAATGTTTGATCACATCTACTGATACACCTGCCTTGGCAGGGGTACAAGGACCAGGCGAAACAACGATCTTCTCAGGATTTAGCTCCTCAATTTGTTTCAGACTGATCTGATCGTTACGGTCAACGCGTATTTCAGCGCCCAACTCACCCATATACTGGACTAAGTTATAAGTAAAAGAATCATAATTGTCGATCATCAGAATCATATTACCCACCCCTTTTCAGCTAACTCGATAGCCTTCAGCAAAGCCCGTCCCTTATTCATGGTCTCTTCAAATTCATTATCTGGAATAGAGTCGGCAACAACTCCAGCCCCTACCCCAAGGTAAGCCGATTTATCTTTCACCAGTAAAGTCCTTATTGCTATGGCTGTATCCATATTTCCGTTAAAACTAATATAGCCAACAGCACCACCATAAAGTCCACGTCGAGTTGGCTCCAACTCATCAATGATCTCCATAGCCCTTATTTTTGGTGCCCCGGAAAGTGTTCCTGCAGGGAATGCCGCTTCCAAAACATCAAAACAATCGAGACCCTTTTTCAAAATTCCTTTCACGTTGGAAACGATATGCATAACATGAGAATATCGCTCAATAGTAAAACTTTCATCTACTTCCACCGAACTAATTTCCGAAACACGCCCAAGATCATTCCTTCCAAGGTCCACTAGCATGATGTGTTCAGCCAACTCCTTTTCATCCATCAACAAATCCTTTTCCAACTCCCGGTCCTCTTCATCATTTTCTCCGCGCTTACGAGTCCCGGCTATCGGCCTAACCTCTACCTTATTATCCTCCAATCGCACCAGAACTTCCGGAGAAGAACCGACAACCTGAAGCTTGCCAAATTTTAGATAATACATGTAAGGAGATGGGTTTATTGTTCTCAGGGCTCTATATATATCGAAAGGATCTCGATTAATGGCAAACTTCAATCGTTGGGAAAGCACAACCTGAATGGCATCTCCCTCCAATATGTACTCCTTAATTCGATTAACCCCTTTTTTAAAGTTTTCTTCATCTATGTTAGAGGTAAAAGTTAAAGGTCCTGAAGAATTTTTTTCTTCATCTGCAGAGACCCCTCTGGCAAGAGATATTTTTAGTTTTTCTTCAAGAGAATTTATTTTCTGAATAGTATTTTTATAAACTGCGTCTAGGTTATTGCCTTCAACAAATGCATTAGATACAATTTTAATGGTCTGAGAAATATTGTCGAATATCAACATGGTATCGGTAATAATAAACTGCGAGTCTGGAACGTCTAAATCATCCAAGCTTTGTTCAGGAAGATCCTCAAAGAATCGGATCATGTCATAACTCACAAACCCTACTGCACCACCAGAGAAACGTGGAAGCCCAACAGAAGGCACCGGCTTAAAGCGGGAAAGTACTTCTTTTACCGCCGAAAGAGGGCTGCCTGATTTAATTTCTCGCTGCTCCTGCTTGCCGTTTTCAAATAAAGTTAAAGTGCGGCCCTTAGTGCTAACCACAACAGATGGATCACAACCAAGAAAACTGTAACGAGCCCACTTTTCTCCACCCTCAATACTTTCCAATAGAAAAGAATATTCTCCTCCACTGATTTTCAAATAGGCGGATACAGGCGTATCAAGATCAGCTAGAATTTCCTTATATACAGGAATCAGGTTTCCCAACTCAGCATTTTTTTTAAACTCTTCTAAGGAAGGTTTGAACATAACTGTAATTCACTCCTCGCCAGAGAAACAATTTGATTCTCCGGTATAGCCTTTTCGATTTAGGCTTAAAATTTCCATCAAGCTTTCACTCTACAAGCAAAACAAAAGAACATAAAAAAGCATAGGAGATCTATGCTCTTAAGACCTGCCGTAATTTGATCAGACAAATATATGATTTAATATCAAACGGTTAGAAACCAGACCTTAACATCCGGCCAAAGCCAGTGTCAAGCAGTTTAGATGCGGTGTTTCAGGGGTAAAGCCAAATAGTATCAGCCTTCTACAGGTTTCCAGTCTTCACCATTCCAGCGCAAGATCAACCCATTATCTCCGACAGCGTAAATATTTTCATCGCTGCTACCCCAAATGGCGGTTAGGAATTCTTTGGTATTTGATTCTATCTGCGTCCATTCATTATCATCCAAGTACAGAATCATGCCTTCATCACCTACAGCAAAAACCATTTCTCTGGATGGACCCCAAACATCAAGAAAAAATTCCATTGTTTGAGAAGGCATTTCGGTGAACTCGGCTCCGTTATACTTAAAAATAGCGCCTTCAGATCCCACTATATAAATCTCATCGGGACCAAACCCATAAACACCGTAAAATTCGGCACCAGAGTTGAAGGTCATACGAGTCCAGCGGTCGCCATCTTGCTTAAGCACAAGTCCATCGTAGCCCACAGCAAGCATGCCGCTTTCTTTGCATCCCCAAAGACGAGTCACATCAGTGTCAGTTCCCGTTTGAGTATAATTCCAAGAGCTACCATCGTAGCGGAGAATCTTGCCTAATCTCGAGCAGGCATAAATTTCATCTGCAGCAAGACCAAAAATCCCAGTCATCGGTGGCAGTTTTTCCATATCCTCATCAGGTGACCATATCTTTCCATCATAATGAAGAATTCTTCCATCAGTCACTACAGCATAGACATTGTCCGGTGCACTGCCCCAGATATTCTTAAAAGTCCAGCGGCCTCCAGTTTCCATTGATGACCATTGGCTACCATCATAATGGAGCATAGTGCCTTCTGCACCTCCGACAAAAATATCGTTCTCGCTGAATCCAAAAATGGATAGAAGATGGCTCGAGGTTAAAGTAGACATAATCGACCTCCAGAAATTACGTTATATACAAAATCAACTTTATACATCATAAAGACATGTCACTCCATTTCTCACCATCATATTTAATCACCGTTCCGTTTTCACCTGCCACATATACTTGATCCGGCCCAAGGCCTTTAACTTTTGTGAAATATTCGTCTTTTATCGGCTTAATAGGTGACCAATTTTTGCCATCATAGTGAAGCATGGTGGAATTATCTCCAACCGCATAGATATCATTCGCAGAGGCTCCCCAGATGCTTAGTAGATATTCTTCAGTACCCGATTCCATCGGATTCCAGTCTGTTCCATCGTAATTTAAAATCGTACCGTGAGAACCGCATATATAAATATTATCACCATGGGTGCCCCATACACCAAAGAGGGATATCTGTTCATCGGTCAAATCTTCACGACGATGAAATTCTTTACCATCATAAAATCGATAAATACCTTCACCACCAACCGTATGAATATGGGATATATCCATACCCCACATCCCAAATAAATCATGAATGGTATTAGGTTCACGGTAGTCCCATTTTTCACCATTCCAATAAAGCATCCGACCACCAACACCATAAAGAAAAATGTTGTTTTCATCAAACCCATAGGCAGCATTAAGCGAATCGTAGCTACCCGTATCTATCTGTTTCCAGTCCTTACCATTATAGAAAAGAACAATGCCACCAATACCAACAGCATAAATACATTTCTCGTGCGGGCCCCATATTCCCATCAGAGGATTGGTATTCTCAGTTCTGACGGGCAACCATTCCTGCCCATCCCAGTGCTGGGGGACGCCATCTTTCCCAACGACATAAATACTATCTTTCCGGAAAGGCATTATATCGAGCAGATCCGGTTTTTCGCCTATAAACATATTATGAGTCACCCATAAAAAAGAATACTTTCATTTTATAATTATTAAACCATGCGAAAAGAATAAATACTCTCCAAAAATAGAAGGGGTTCCCGACTCACAGGCCGGGAACCCCTAAATTGTTCAATCTTGGTCGAGTTAATTTTCAGCTTTGGCTCCGTAAAAATATACATCCTCCAAATTAGGGAAATTTTCATTGTCCTTGAACATGGCCTGTACTCCTTCTCCCACATCGTTATGGATCAGGACCAGCTTTTTTAGATTTGGCATTTTATTAGATTGTGCTAGAGCCCTTGCTCCCATATCCCCCAGGTCTGCTTCATATAAGTCAAGCAAAGTAAGCTCCCTAAAGTTAGCAGAACCTGCAATCGCCTCAGCACCTCGCCAACCAATCGGGTTATAAGTCAAGGTCAATTGATTTAAGTTACTCAAGGTCTCAGAAGCTGCAAGTGCTTCCACTCCCTCGCCTTCAATGAAATTCCAGTTCAAATTCAACTCCGTCAGATTGCTCAAGTTTTTGGAGTTTGCAATCATAACAGCACCCTCATTCCCAATATCATTCCGGTAAAGAGAAAGTTGTGTAAGGCGAGTAAGAGTTTCAGATGTTGCAATAGCTTCTACGCCCTCATCACCAACTTTGTCTCCTAACCATAAAGAAACAAGATTTCCCAGAATATTAGAGTTAGCGATCGCTTTGGTGCCTTCAACTCCAATTTCATTATCACTCAATATCAACTCAGAAAGGTTTAGCATATTTTTGGATTGAGCCAGAGCCTTAGCACCTTCGTCCGTTGCACTATTTTTGAAGAGGTTTAAGGCGGTCAAAAATTTCATTTTATCGCAGTTTGCTAAAGCCTTGACACCTTCGTCTCCAATCTCGTTAAACTCCAAAAACAGCGCAGTTATACCTTTAACCTTTTCCGATTCTAAGACTTTTATTAAGTCTTCATCATCTAGTTCCTTTTCCCTCAAATCAAGTTCATTTTTTTCATCATTAAGACCCTGGTCAATAAGACTATCGATATCTTTGACTTCTTTTTCAGCCATCCGAACATGCTCCACTTATAAACAGTAATTTTGAATAGAATAAGAGTAACGGGTATTTTAAGGTAGTATCCACACTTGTAAAGCTTAAAATCTTATTTACCTAATCTATTTAGTAATTTATGCATTATTTTCTCTTCCTTTAAAAATAGAGCTGGGAACACTTTTTGTTTATCAAACCAGACCATTCCGAATTGGCCTCATACCAAGTGAAAATTAAAAAAAATTAATTTTATTCTCTATCAAATTACACTATATTTTCAAAGTTAAATATGTAAAAAATCTTCGTAGTTCTCCGTAAAAACCTATTCAACCACATCTTAAGGCTTTATTAAAATGGTACAGAAGATCGATGAAATAACGGAAAACGTCAATCAGGCCAGTGTATTTATTCCTGCGCTTTTGCATGAGTTGGAACAAGTCATGGTCGGACAAAAATATCTAACTGAGCGATTGATATTGGGATTGTTGACCGGCGAACATGTTCTTGTTGAAGGAGTGCCAGGGTTAGCCAAGACCACTGCGGTAAAAACCCTAGCCCAATCGGTAAAAGCAGACTTTAAACGCATTCAGTTCACACCTGACCTGTTACCGGCCGATTTACTAGGAACACAGGTCTATCAGCCTAAGACTGGCGAATTTGACATTAAAAAAGGACCTCTTTTCTCAAACATCATTCTTGCGGATGAAATCAATCGAGCCCCTGCAAAAGTTCAAAGCGCTCTACTTGAAGCAATGCAGGAGAGACAAATCACTATTGCAGGAACAACCTTTGAACTCGAACAGCCGTTTATGGTAATTGCTACACAGAATC
>Ga0315315_10003401_pt1 | contig 14616 bp, 17 predicted proteins | sample M140m3416metaG_FD_203699 | JGI IMG/M metagenome (GOLD analysis project Ga0315315, IMG submission 203699) | Ammonia-oxidizing marine archaeal communities from Monterey Bay, California, United States - M1 40m 3416 | ecosystem: Environmental > Aquatic > Marine > Intertidal zone | place: USA...
TATTCTTAAAAAACTAAAGAAAGATGTAATAGTTACTTTAAATGAAGATGAAAATATTCAAAATATTGAAAATATAAATGATATAATTACAGATGAAGTAAATATATACTTTAGAACAAATGAAATTACTTTTAAAGGGGAAGGAGAAGAAAATGAAAAAATTAAACAATCAAAAACCCACCTTTACAGAGATAGAACTCAATATAAAGATAGAGAAAATATGTGTAAAGCCCGTGTTTGGAATTGTGGTATGGGTGGTCAGTGTTCTAGAAAGGGAATTATGGATGGATTTTGTAAGGGTCATGCCGAACCTAAGAATGGTCCAGGAAAAGAAGAGTGGTGGTTAGGGACAATTGATAAACCTAGACCTAGGAATCCTGTTAACCATACAGGAAAGATTCATATATGGATTGATTAAAATTTATTCGACACCTTCTTCGAAGTTAAGAAAGCGGGAATCCGATGGAGAGTCCGGCGGCAGCGGGACCTCCGCCGGCGAGAGCGCCTGTTGTTTCTGGGGCTCCGGTCCCTCGAGTCCTCCACCGCCCTCGAGCCCCACCCCCAACCAGCGCAACGCAACCGTCTCCCCCGCCTTGGCGCCGCGCCTCCCCTCACACTCCTATCGCCCGGTCCCCGCCAGCCGCCAGCCCGCCGCCCCTTAGAGGCCGTCGTCGTCACTCTCGTCGTCCTCCTCAGCCGCCGCATCGCCGCCCGGTCCTCCATCTGATTTAATATTCGAATTTTTTAGATCTTCAGCAATACTACAAGATAAAACAGCGGCATCTTCCATTAAATTTAATAATTCCTGGTTTACTTCAGTAGTTTTTTCTATTTTCTTTCTATAATTATAATATAACTCTCGCTTTAATTCATGTACCTCCGCCTCTTCACTCGTGGAATTAGTAAGTATGTTTGCTATACTCCAATTATCCCGATATTCATTCCTACTCTCATCCTCACCCAATTCCGTATTCTTATCTTTAAATTCAGTTAGATCCTTAAGTAGCTGCTCCTTCGTTTTATCATCATTTTCACGGGGTCTTATTTCTATCTTTGATCCACCTCCTTTTGCTATTTTTGGTTTGGCATCAGATTTGGGTGCGCCGGCGGCCGCGGTCTCCGGCACAGAGTTCTGTTTTGGCTCCCCATCCTTGGCGGACACAACCCTTCCTTTGAGGTATTCTACGGTTTGAAGGATTTTTTCTTTTTTATAATTGATGACCACCTCCTCGTACTCCAGGTCGTCCGCCGGCGTCTGCTGGTCGTTGCGGACCTGAGCAAGCTGCTCCTCCAGTTGCTTGATCCCTTTGCCCGCCGCAGCGCCGAAGGGTATCCAGGTGTCATTTTCATTTTCGCACGTGGTCCCCTCACCCTCGTAGTCGAGGTCGCCGTTTTGTTTCATGCACGCGCGCCCTTCAGTAACGGTGGTTATGTCCCCATCTTTCTCCACAAGTGCTTTCACGTTCTCGATACGACCATGGTAGACAGCGTGTTCCATTGTGGACCAGTCTGAAGACATGTCGTATTCAGTGCCGACATGGTATTCGTGACTCTCCGCCCAAGTTTTATCCCATTCCTTCTCCTCGACGGTAGGCCCCTCTTTGTCCAGCGTGGCGCCGCCCTCCAGAAGCAGGTTGATGATATCGGTTCTATCCTGCTCCAAAGCCCACGCCGAGCAGCAAATGACAGCGTAATGGAGGGCGGTCCGCCCATCCTTGGTCCTGGCATTGATGAAGTCTTTGCTACTGTCACTATTAAGCAGCGTTTCGACGCATTTCTTGTTGCCGTACTTGGCTGCCATCATCAACGCGGTTCCGCCGGCGAGGTGGATGGCCGCCACCTCCATCAGCTTACCATCTTCTCTCTCCCGCATGACCATGTAATCCGTGTCCATATCCTGCAACGCCTTCCGCCTTTCTCCGTCCGGGTGATCGAGCGGACTGCCCACCGGCAGCTTTTTGTCTTTTAGTTCCATCACAAGACTAACTGCCTTCCCCCCCCCCCTTTCAATACGTCCGTTAAACTCCTGCTTCTGCTCCTCCTCTAAATTCTCTTGAAGGAGACTATCTTCGGCATCCTCGATGTCGCGAAGCGACATATCGAGAAGTAAAAACTTGAAGAAGTCGTCGTTGCAATTCCCCCGCACCTTATCGCAGAACAGAGGAGTAGAGCTATCCATCTCGCGGAGCTCGACCATCTCCAGTTCATCCCACACCCCGGTCATGCGAGCATCGCCTTCCTCGACCGGATCATTAAGCGCCGACACGTGAATAATTTTCCCGTCGTTCGTCATCACTTCTTCAATGAAAGCGTTGACCTTCCCCCCATTCCAGTCGTTTTCGTTGTACTTGAATTGAATGCTCAAATTCGGGTGCGAGGTGTTCTTCACATCCCAAAATGAAAATCCGTCCGTCCCCGGGTTCAGGAAGAGATCCTGAAATATTTCTTTTGTAGTTTTTTTTAAGTGGTTTACTATGGCGACCCAGCCTTTGGTTTGAATAGCTTCCTCATCGGTGATGTCGGCGTCCTCATCCGGCAGGAACCTCTTAAGGGAGCTGTATGTGTCCGGGCCTTGGTCATCGAGTCGCGCTACTAACTTCATCTCGCCCAGCGCCGCCCCCGGCTCCTCGATATCCTCCTCTGCCAGCGCCGATCGAGGCTGGCCTTTAGCGCCACCTCTTAAAATATCCCTTGATAAAACTTTTCTATTATAAGTTCTTCTTCTACGAGTGTTATTTCTACGAGTGTTTTTTCTACGGGTGTTTCTTCTACGAGTGTTTCTTTTAACTGTATTTTTACGAATCTTTCGGTTTACTGACCTTCTACGGGAAGAAGCCCTTCTATTATTTGAAACACGTTTTCTTATTTTTCTGGTTGATCGTGCCATCTATTTATAATATAATAAATATTATATTTTTAAAAAAGTGATAAATCAACATCCAAACATATTTCTTTATTTTTAGAACGTAAAATATCTCTTATATTATCCTTTGATATATTACCATGTTTTACCATATATACTGCTACTATTAGAGGTGAAATTGTTAATCCATTATAACAAAAAATTAAAATATTACTTGAATCTTTATTTTCATGTATGTAATCAGTTATTTTATTCATATTTTCTTTTAATAAATATAAATCTTTCCCAGGATCCAAGTTTGGACTTAAAGGAATTCGCAATTTCTTTATTTTTGGTAAATCCAGAAAGGATTGATCGATGGTACAATTAATAACGATATTAATTAAATTATCTTTATAAAAACTATCATCATAAGCACCATTAATATCTGAAACCCAAATACCTGATAATAATTCTGTTAACATTTAAATTTGAAACTATTTAAAATTAAATTTTAAAACTTTAAAGGAAATGGATTTTAATGAACATTATGATTTTATGACACAAATCGAAGAATCAAAAAATATAAAAGATGAAAAGAATTGTTGTGAAATAAAAGATAATTATCAAATCGATCAAGGTATTATTAAATGTAAAATTTGCTCAAATACTATTAGCAATATTACAGACGGTCCTGAATGGAGATATTATGGAACAAGTGATACTAAAGGAGTTGATCCAACAAGATGTGGTATGCCAGTAAATACATTATTGCCTGAATCTTCTGTTGGTTCTTCAATATCATATGGACGGAATACGAAAACTATGAATCAAATACGTAAATATCAGCAATGGGGAGGGATGCCTTATAAAGAAAGAAGTTTATATAAAGTATTCCTTGAAATACAGCGGTGTTGTAAAGAGAATGATTTGCCACCAATTATTATTAATGAAGCTAAGTCTATTTATACAATTGTATCAAGTACAAAAATATCTAGGGGAGCAAATAGAGAAGGGATTATAGCTGCATGTGTATACTTTGCTTGTAAAGATTGTAATGTTCCACGGAGTTCAAAAGAAGTTGCTGAGATCTTTAATATTAATGGAACAGTTATGACAAAGGGAGTTAAAAAATGCCAAGAAATTATTCACATGAATAAAAAGAATAAAAAACGATTAACAAATAATAAATCAATAAAACCAGAACATTTTATTGATCGTTTTTGTAATAAACTAAAAATGGAAGAAAATGACGTTCATACTATTAGTGAAATATGTAAAGAATCTTTAAAAAATAATATAATATCAGAAAATACTCCTCCGTCGATTGCCGCAGGTTGTATATTCTATTACATTAAAAAAAAGGAAATGGATATTTCTAAAAAAGATATTTCTGATATATGTATTATCTCAGAAGTGACAATTAATAAATGTTGTAAAAAATTAGAAATGAATGATAAATTATTTTGCGAAATATTGAAGGACAAAAAAGATTGATGCGATAATAAATGCCTTTAATAATATCCCTGTAACTTCTTCTTTATCAGTTTCAATATTATAAAAAAATGGAACTGATTTAAATTTCATTACTTCATTTATTGGTTCTAAACTAAACATAACAGTAAGGACTAAAACAACAATCGCATCTTTAGCATAATATAACATTTCTTTAATTTTTTCAATCGGATTTTCTTTTAATTCCTGTTCTTTTTTCTTTTCTTCGATAAGTTCTTGTTGTTCTTGATGTTGTCTTTCAGCCATTAATCTTTGTTCATGCATATGTTGCTGTTGTCTCATTTGATGTTCCATCATCATCCTTTGTTCGTGTTCTTGTTGTTTCATTAACATTTGTTTCTCTTCATCTGTTAATTGTGGCATTTTTTGTTGAGATGGAACAGCCTGTTTAGGTTTCCCAGTGTTTAAATCATTAATAATAGAATCAACCATAGAGTTTTCTTCTGATGATAATTTATTTCCATTAATATCATTCATAAGATCTTCAATTTGAGTACCAGCTTTTTCCCCCATTTATGATTTAACTAAATAATTATTTAAATATATAAACGTAGTTATATACTTACTGTATTGATTGATTTTAAACATTTGTCTGATAAAAATAAACCTATGATTAATCCTAAGATTATAGAAATGATGTATTTGAGGTATAATTTATAATCCATTTATTAATATGATTGTATATTTTTTTTAATAATAATATTATTATCACTTGTAATATAATTATAGCCAACTACTAAACATATTGTTAAAAATAAGACTTTTGAATCTATAAAATTATTGAACATTTATATTATCACTTTTTTTTTTATTGTAATTTTTATAAATAACTTTAGGATTCTCATATCCGTTTAAAGGAGGGACTTTAGGTTGCTTATTTAATAAAGATAAATTATTAGAATAAAATTCTGAACATGTATTAAAACCTTCTGTGATAATATTACTATTTAAAATTATAATTAATAAAATAAATAGAATTAGTTTCATATACTTAATAAAATATTAAAAAAAATGTCAATTCATTCTGATATGGAAATATTACTTTCTGATATGTTAAGTGGTGATGAATCTCCATATGGACAACTTATTGAAAAAGGAGAAGATAATTCATATTATCATGGATTCGGTATTCATTTATCAAGACAAGTTGATAACAAAGAACATTATTATAATTTACTAATGGGTGTTGTAGATAAATTTAAAGAATTGGATGATAAACAAAAAGAAATGCTTCAAAATAAAATGGAAATATTTCCTAAAACAGTTTATAAAGAGAAAATTGTTTATAAAGAAAAACCAATAAAAACTAAGAAGAGTAAGCCAAAATTGAATACGAGAGATGATTATTAATTGTCTTCTTCATCTGAAGAAACTAGAAGGAACTTATCTAGTTCTACCATAGGAGTTTTTCTTTTTCTTTTTTTAAGATTTTTTACGTTTTCTTTAAGAATAATTAGATTTTCAGGTTTTCTATAAAAATTTAGTTCATTATAAAACCTTAAAATATGTTCAATATTATCAATCCACCATTCTTTATCTCTTTTAACAAGTGTACATTCGTATCTTGAAATGAACCACCATTTAGCTTCAACAAATTTATGTCCTTCTTTTTCTATCTTAGTTTTATTTTCTTCTATCCATATCTGATACATACTATCCGATAAGTTCAAACGAGGGTATAGATAACTCATTTTATTTTCATTTGATTTAATATATGTCAAAGTACAGCCTTTAGGGAAATTAATAGCAGTTCTACCCCAACTATTTTGAAGGGTTGATTCATTGATAAAATTATCTTTTGAATATTCTTCAAAATCTTTATATTCTTCTATTTTTACTTGAAAGAAGTCACATTCATCTAGATCACATACTTCTAATTGTCCTTGAACTTGCATAGCATAATGAGGGGGGACTGTTTTTGTAAATTTCCTTTTGGGAGGACATTTAATTTCTACCATCCTTCCTACATATTCATCATTTCCATTATTATCACAGATTCCATCAGGAGATGCTCCAAATGCTTTGAATAACGGATGAGGGACCATTCCAAAATCAAGTACTTTAACTTTGAACATTTCTTCATAAAATGCGATAGCAATATCTTCATATTTTACACCCCATTCTGTAATTGGATTTGCTTCATAAGGTTGTTCTTCTATTTTATTTAAAATTAATTCTTCTCTCGATGTAAAATGACATTTTCCAATAGCGGCTGCTAATGAACTAGCTGTTAATTTATCCCGTCTCATTTCATACCATTCTGGAGACCTTTGGTCAGGAAGTTTTAATAATTTAAGTTTTTCTAATTTAATTTTTCTTTCACTATAGATTTTTTGAAGGTTATTAAAATGATTGTAGTAATATTCAACTATATTATCAATAACATATTTATCTGGACTGGCAGGTTGAATATTATATATCATGTATAGTCCTTCTAAGATGAAAATAAGACCTTCTGTAATATTATTAATGATATATTCTTGAATATCATTTTTATTTATAATCATATAATTATTTGCTTCCATATTTATAATAATCTTTCTTTTATTATTAAATATTAATAATTCAAATTTGAATTTAATTATTTTTTAATAATAAAAGAAAGATTCTCCAATAAATATGAATTCTGTAAAAGTAGATAAGGATGTAAATAATGAAGAAGACGAAAAAAAAGAATTTAATTGTATTGAGTGTTCAAAAATTATTAATGGAAAACCATGGATTAGTGTTTGTTTTCCTGAAGATGATTATACTGTTCATGCTTGTAATTATTTATGTGCTCGAAAGTTAAAGTATCATGTGGGTGTTGGATATTGGGATAATGTTGTAAATAAAGAAGATTTTAATACGCTTTTAATTCCTGTAAATACATTTAGGAATACGAAAAATAATGATATAACGACTAATTTCCATAGAGAAGAAATTATTGAAGAAATCTTAAAGGAGGATAAGAGGATTAGTGATATTGAAAACGAATATAATAATGATATGAATGAGCATACGGAAGATGATTATTAATATTATATAGTATTAATTTAAAAATGGAGGAAATTAAAGGAGACGAATGTTTTAAAGTACTAGATAAATCACAATATATTATTTTTTATTTTACAGCTAGTTGGTGTGGACCATGTAAGCGTATTTATCCTGAATTATTAGACATTATTAAACAACTCGATTCTGAAAAAATATTAATGTTTAAAATTGATATTGATGAGGAGGATAATAATGAAATATGTGAAAAATGTAATATATCATCAGTCCCTTCTTTTTTATTATTTAAAGATAGAACATATATAGATCGAGTTAAGGGAGCAGATAAGGAAAAAATAATTAATATGATAAATACAAAATGTATAAATAATATTACGAAAGATAATTAAAGATAAAAATTAAATATTATATAATAATGGACGAAGAAAATAAAACTACCCTATCATTTGATAACCTTAATTTAAAGGATAACCTCTTACGAGGGATTTATTCTTATGGATTTGAGAATCCATCCAAAATCCAGTCTATGGCAGTCCCTCATATTATGAGTGGGAAAGATTTAATTGCTCAAGCTCATTCCGGTACAGGGAAAACTGGTGCCTTTTCAATCGGTTGTTTACAAAATATTGATGAAACTAAAGAAGAATCTCAGGTATTAATTATTAGTCCGACGCATGAATTAGTTCATCAAACTACTGAAGTTATTAAAGAAATTAGTAAGTATCAAAGTGTAACATATATGGAAGTGATTGGGGGGACGAATGTAGATGAATGTAGGAGAGGTCTTGATAAAGCACCACAAATTTTAATTGGAACGCCGGGGCGTATATTAGATATGATGCAGAAGAATTATTTATTTACTAATAAAATCCATACAGTTGTTTTTGATGAAGCAGATGAAATCTTATCCTCTGGTTTTCAAGAAACAATACATAGTATTATTCGATTTATTTCTAAAGAAACACAAATATGTTTGTTTAGTGCAACTATACCTGATGAAGTATTAGATTTAACAAGTAATTTTATGAATAACCCCGAGAAGATTTTAGTTAAAAAAGAAGCATTGACATTGGAGGGGATTACTCAATTTTATATTAATATTAAAGTAAATGATTGGAAATATGAAGTTTTAACAGATTTATACGATACGATTAATATAGCTCAATGTATTATTTATATTAATTCTAAAAATAAATTAATGGATGTATATAATTCATTAACTAAAGATAATTTCCCTGTAGCATGTATACATGGGGAAATGGGGGGGAATGAAAGGAAAGAAGTTATGGAAAATTTTAGGAGCGGGCATTCTCGTATTCTTTTATCAACTGATTTATTATCCCGAGGAATTGATGTTCAACAGTTATCTTTAGTTATTAATTTTGATCTTCCAAAATCAAAAGAAACATATATTCATAGAATTGGTCGAAGTGGAAGATATGGTAGAAAGGGAGTAGCTATTAATTTAGTAACTGATAGGGATATACAGTATTTAAAAGAAATAGAAAGTTTCTATGAAACACAAATTAGTGAAATGCCAAGTAATATTGCTGATATTATTGGTGGAATTTAATTGAGGAATATTTTATTTAAAAATATAATATTTAAGAATATTCGCGCGTATATATGATATAAATAATATTTTACTTACAATTAAATGGATGATATAAATGTTAATTTTGATAATGAGGATAAAAAAATAAATCTTGATGGAGATACAGGTGAAGCATCTATTAATTTAAAAAAAGATGATAATACTATGTTGGGTGTAGAATTATTGGCAAATCAACAGGCGTCTAAGATAGAATTGAATGTTGTTGAAGAAATAGGTGGCGGGGGTGGATATTCAAGTGGAGAAGATTCAGTTAAGAAAGTAAATACTGTCGATAGAGAAGATTATGATTTTTTTAATGATAAAAAAGAAGAAACATCGGTTCCAATAGAACCTGAAACAAAGAATGTTCAAATACCTATTGATGATCCCATGATAAATACAATGAAAGGTGATGAAAATGGAGGATTCAAAGCCATACATGCTATGAATGCTCAGGAAATTAAGAATGAAAAAATTGATTTGATATATAAGTTTAAGAAATTAGAGAATCAGGGCATAAGGACAACTATGAATTATAATATGAATTCTAATTTGGAAGATATGAGAAATGAATACTTAAAATTGAAAAAACAACGTGAAGTTGATAACTCAATTAAGTTTCAAAGAAAAGTTATGATGGCCGCAATTACAGGATTAGAATATTTAAATAATAAATTTGATCCATTTGATATTAAGTTAGATGGATGGTCCGAGTCTATTAATGAAAATATATATGATTATGATGAAGTATTTGAAGAGTTATCTGAAAAATATGGTGGACAGTCTGAAATGTCGCCCGAAATTAAGTTATTAATGATGTTAGGAGGTAGTGCTTTTATGTTCCATTTAACAAACACAATGTTTAAATCATCTATTCCTGGTATGGATGATATAATGAAACAAAATCCAGATTTAATGAAACAATTTGCTCAAGCCGCTGTAGGTTCAATTGGAAAACCCGAGCAACCTCAATATGAAGCACCTCAAATGAGAGAACCCGTACAACAGGTTAGACCTGAACCGGGACCTCCACAGCAAAGTAATAACAGTATGCGCCCTGAAATGGAGGGACCAAGTGGATTAGATGATATAATTAATCAAATGAATCTAAATCCGAATGAAATACCTGATTTGGATAATTTATCATTAATGAGTGGAGATACAGATAGAAAAAGTAATATGAGTGGGGGACTTACATTAAATTTGTAATGTTTTGATCATTCTTAACATCATTAAGTAATTGTATTGCTTCATTTATTTTTTCATTATTAGATGTTTCGTCATCATTATTTTCTTCTTCATCATCATCATTTAATAATTCAGCAATTATAATAATAAATATAATTGTTAGAACTATTGCTTTTAAAATATCTCTTGTAGCCATAAAAAATGCGCAAAAGATAAAAAATCTTCTTAAAAATTTATTATCAATAAATTTTTTTTGGGATGGAGTTAATTCTCCTATTATAAAACGACCTCCTATGGTTAATAGAATCATCATAAATCCTATAAAATATTTATTTTGATTCATATCATCAATAAAACCTTCAATCATTTATAATTATAAATAATAAAAAAAATATATTTCATAGTAATATATCGGATGGTTAATTCAAAAGGATGTTCATTAACCGAAGCATTTGGCGACGGTTCTATATCAAAGAAAAAGAAAAAGAAAAAAATAATAAGAGAAGGTTATGAAGAAAATGGAAAAATGTTAGAATTTTTTCCTCCCGAAGAAAGTATATCAAAAGACACTTTTACTTCGTCGAGTACTGTTGATGTTGAAACTTCTCAAAAAATATCAAGTGATCCTGGAAAGGTATTAAATCCGAATGAAGAAGTAGAAGAATTAAAAGAAAAACTAAAAATTTATGATAAAGAAAAGAAGGATCTTCAAGATTATTATAAAAGACAACTTGATAATTATAAAAAAGCCCATCATGTAGAAAATTTTGCTAATTTTAATGATGATTTTAATGATGTCCTTCTCTTCGCATTATTGGGATTTTTTTATTTAATATTTACTGATTATGTATATAAATTAGGGAAAAAATCATATTAAACCTTTTGATTTCTGTTCAATAGACCTTAAGTCTCCTTCATTATATATGAAATTTCCGGAAGGCTTATATTCATCAATTAATTTATAATCACCTTTCTTTTTAACTTTTGTTTTTTCTTTTGGTTTTTTAAGATTATTTAATTCCCAACTTATAAAAAGCCAATTAGGATCTATATATATTAACTTAAAATTATCTTTTTTTAAAGATGTTATTAAATAATTTTTTAAATCTTCAACATTATACAAAGGAACTCCTATAATAAATTCAGGTATTTGAAAAAAACAATATGTTTTTTCTATATTTGCATTATAAAGAATTCTATTATGTATTTTTTTTAATATATCGTCAAACTTCTCTAATCTTTTAGTATTCCTTTCATTTATTTTATCATACAAGTTATTAATATCTAAAGAACTCATGTTATATTTTATAAAATAAAAAAAATTTGTTAAATAAATATGAAATATGATACCCTCTTATTATCGGGAGGTGGTCTTAAGTGTTATAGTTTTTTAGGTGTCATTCATTATTTATTTGATAACAATATTATCGATAATGATTTTAAAAATATTAAAAATATCGTAACTGTATCGGGAGGCTCTATATATATTTTTCCACTATTAATAGGGTATTCATTAGATATAACTATAGAAATATTTAAACAGTTTTCTATAAATGATCATATAGATTTTAATGATATATCTATTCATAAATTATTAAATACTTATGGTCTATATGATGCTAGTAAACTACTTGAAAAATTTATAAAATGCTTATTAAAATATAAAAATCTTAAAGAAGATTTAACTCTCAAAGAACTTTATGAATTAAATAATATTAATTATGTTATTAAAACAATCAATATTACAAAAGAAAAAATATGTTATTTAAATCATATCAATCATCCAGATATTCCCATTTATAAAGTACTATGTATGTCATCTTGTATTCCTATTCTATGTCAACCATTTAAATATAAAAATGATTTATATCTTGACGGGGGTATATGTGGCCATTACCCACATGAATATAAACTAAAATCTAAAAAAAAATTAGGAATACGGATTACTTCAAATGATTATTATTTAAATGAAAATAAAAAAAATAATCAACCTGATAATATAATTGATTATTTAAAAATTATTTATCAATTAACAGATAATCAACCAAGAAAAAAAAATATAATTGATATAAATATTAATGGAGTAGGTGTAGATATTAGCAAAGATAATAATGAAATATATAAATATATAAATATAGGTTACAATACTGCTAAAAAATATTTTGAGAATCATTAATAAAGGGAAACCAATTTCCTATATATCAATGCCCACTTCTTATCAGATGCTTCAATATATCGTCCACCAACAAATAAACATAACTTAGTATTATCCCAACGATCTGGATCATCCGATAGAAGATCAATATCCTTAATTACACCACTCACCTTTGAATCAGTTAAAGCTTTAAACAACTGATTAATTAATGTTCTCTTTTCTTCATTCATGAGACCCCTACGCTTCTCTCTATATAATTTCCTTTGTTTTCGGTTAAATCGAATTTCATCACCTCTTTCGTTATATTCATTATTCTTTTTTTGAACAAGTCTTCGATATCTCTTATGAAGTAATACGACTTCTTCTTGTGATAAATTTTTATAATAATACTTATCATCATTAATTTTATCTTGAACATAATCCTCATATTCTCGACATGTATAATCTTCTGATAATAGACCTTTTTGAAGACCATACAATTTATCAAGTCCGGTTACCTTTGATTTTTTTAGTTGACCCACTACCTTATACTTACTTGTAGGTAGTTTAACACTACTGCGTGGTCTGTAATGGGCTAATCCATCCTTTTTATTTAATTCTCTTGATTTAGGAGGTAATTTCTTACCTTCTCTTATTTTATTTACCCGTGTTCTACCAACTTGTTTATTGGGGCAATACATTTTTATTCTATATTATTGTATTAATTAGTTTTTATATCGTTTAAAAAAAAATTTATTTATAGAAATATCTCTAGACTTATTTTAATTAATCCTCCATAATCCTAAAATTAAATCGAGGCTTCTTTTTTGTCCCATTAGCAGATCCATCAGCAAGCTTTTTCCCCAATACAAGTCCATGTTCTGTTTTCTCCTGTTCTTTTAGTAGTTCCCCCTTGAGTTCTGTTTTTGCAAGACGATTCCTTTTATCGATTCCAATATCATCGCAATGTTCTTCCCATCCATCATATAACTCTTCAAAACTTGAGAACTCATCGGTTTCTTCAATATAATCATCAAACCAATTCGCAAAGATATCAGAACTAGTCTTGTATAATTTTGTTTCTTCTTTGACTTGGGGAGGGGGTTGAGTTCCTTCTTTATCATAGGATTGATATTTTTCAAGTAGTTTCATCATAAAGATTAAATTCCATTTTTCAAGTTTAGCCGTTAGACTAAGGTCTGCTTCAAACTGATGTGGATCTGTCTTAGTTGGTCTTGGATTTTCTGAAAACTTTGAAATATATTTTACAACTTCAATTCGCCGCCAAATACCACCATCATTACCTCCTAAATGTGGAAGATCATTACACATAAGAACAATTTTAAATTGTGGCTTAAACTGTGTTGTACTCTTAAATAATCCACGAGAAGTCATTTTATCACCACCCGTCATCTGCTTCAATTTACCTACATAAATTACATCTTCCTTCTCAGGTTCCGACATATATACAAATCTAGCATTTTTTACATTTTCAAGTTCAGGAGAAGCAGCAGAAGAACTACCTCTTTTAGATGTTAGAAAACTCACATCCATAGATCGACTATAATCTCCAAGTGTAAAATCAAGAAGTTCGACTAATTTTGACTTCCCATTACCACCAGAACCAGTCCAGAAATAGAATTTTTCCTCCCGTATCTCACCTGATAAACAACTTGATAAGAATCTCATAGTATATTCCCGTACTTCTTCAATTGGAAATACTTTACTAAGGAAATCTTCTAAACCTTCATTTAATTCTTCATAATCATCTAATCCTCGAACATGGTCCATAAGAGATGAAAACTCAATTGGTCTATCAGATGGAGCAATTGGAAACTTAATACCAGTTGAAAGACTTACATAATCCGATGGTAGTCCACCACGAAATATACTATCAGTTAAATCATAAATCCCGTTTTCAAATCCAAGTAAATTCTTTTTTTCATTTAGTTTTTCTTGGAAATCTTTATCATAAAAGTAATCTTTACATTCTTTCATAATCTTATCCTTATAATTAGAATCTTTTAATTGAATCTGAATCTTTAAACATTTTGTATGTTTATCATCATAAGGTTTTGCCGCATCTTCATCTTCTTTTTCTTCTATTTCTTTTGCCTTTTCCTGGAACTTACGACCATGGTAATCATATAATTCAACTATTTCATTTGAAAGTCGTGAACGTAAGATATGTCCTGTTTCAGTTTCTTCCCATTTTCCACCATTTAATTCATTAAAATAATACCAAGAATTAGTCTTTATTTCAGCACATACAAAACAATCTTTAAAATAATGATAAATAACATTAGCAACATCAGCATGAGATCCAGAAGAACCTACACTTCTCTTAAT
>Ga0315315_10003402_pt1 | contig 14614 bp, 21 predicted proteins | sample M140m3416metaG_FD_203699 | JGI IMG/M metagenome (GOLD analysis project Ga0315315, IMG submission 203699) | Ammonia-oxidizing marine archaeal communities from Monterey Bay, California, United States - M1 40m 3416 | ecosystem: Environmental > Aquatic > Marine > Intertidal zone | place: USA...
TTTGTCATTTATTTATTTTTAACGTCCAACTTCTTTTAAATATTTTTCTTTCATCTCTTCCCAAGAGATATCTATTGCGTCCCAATAGAATAATGTTTCTGGTTTTAATCTATTTTGTTTAAATAAATTATCATACCTTTTAATTGCTTTTTTCTTCCACCATCTATCGGTATATGGGATGTCTTCTTCAAACTTTGTTTTTAATTTAAGTTTATCTTCATTTATTTCACCACGTAAAAACTCACATCCATTTTCATACATCATAGCTAGATAGACACCTCTTTTAAATCCATGGTCATATGTGGATGGTTTAATTCCACAATGTTTGAATACTTTATTTATAATATTTTGTTTTGGTCCTGTAGCACTAATTGCTTTCTTATGTTCTTCAGGGTGATTTTCTTTTAACCATTTGTTCCAGGGTAAGTATACACTATCGTCTGGTTTAAGTCTTACTTGTCCTGTTGTTTCCCCCATTGTTTTAAAATGTGGTATACCATTATACATTGAGTGTACCCCATACAGTGAAGTAGTTCCCACCGCTATTAATTTATTACCATACTTTTCTTCCCACGCATCCCTAATTGTTTTACAGGTAGTTAATGCGGCTACTAATTTACCCATTAACATATTATACCCTCCTGGTTGTGTAGAGCATATGGTTGTAGCTATAGCTGTATTATTTAATTTATGTTGGTCAAACTTATTAGTTTTGTCCCAACCTATATAAGCGTCTCTAACTTTAATACTTGTAACATCAGACCCCAAACATATCAAACCAAGGACTTTATCTGTTTTCCTATCTCTTACCCAAAATTTCATATTACGTCCAGGATTTGCAACCCATTCCATTGTGTGGATAAGTTTACGATGGTTTACCCATTCAGTTACTCCTTTTCCTGGTGTTGCCATTACAACATAAGGTTCTAAGTCCTCAATTTGTTTTATAGTGTGTTCTACATCATCTAAATCTGATGGTACCCATAGATTTGTTCGGTAATTATATAATTTATTTTTTACTTTAGACATTTTACCACCTTTATTCATTTCTTGCCACTTTTTATAAAGTGTTTGTTCTTCTACTGACATTTCTTTAAGCATGTCTAAATTATCTATCAAATCTTGTTTCCTTGACTCAAAATCAAAAGTTTCTTCTTTCGTTTTAAATAAATCTAATTGTTCTTTCATAATTAAAATAGTTGGGTGATAAAATTACTAATGTCGTTTATCAAGGTTACTAGTCCGTAACCAGCTAATATAGTATACAAAATTAAAAGGATATAGACAAGGGGGTGGGTTTTTTCCTTTGTGTCAAACTGATTTAACTCTTCTAAATTTTTACTTTTACAGGACTTACATTTTTTTTTCATTTTTTAAAAATTACTTTCTTCTTTTAATTTAGTTAATAACTCTTTTTCTTTATCAGTTACAGTAGTAGGCATATGTGGTGTCAAATATATGTACAAGTCTCCTTTGAATCCTCGTTCATCTAAAAATCCTTTTTCTTTTAATTTTAGAGGTTTTTTAAAATCCGTTAATTCAGGAACTTGTAATTTTACGGGTCCGTCAAAATGTGGTACTACCATCTCGCAACCTAGTATTAAATCTACTAAACCAGCTTTAGAATGGTAAATTAATGTTGACCCTCTTCTTTCAAAATTAGGGTCAGGAATAATTTTTAAATTAATTACCAAATCACCATCAATTCCACCCCAGATACCATTACCCTTTCCTCTCATTTTCATTTGTTGTCCATCATCAATTCCTTTTGGTATTTCAAACTTAATTGTTTCACTTTTGAAGTTACCTCCGTTAAGGAATCCATTACCCCTACAAGCATTACACTGAACATTCATAACTTGATTAAATACACCATTAGAAGCCATTCTTTGCATTATGCCAGCTCCTTTACATTGTGGACATTGTTGGTTGTTAGTGACGTTCCTATTAAAACTTATCTCTTTACTGGAACCTAAATAACACTCTTTAAGGGGAATAGTTAATACAATCCTAATGTCTGTACCTCTTCTTTGTCTTCTTTGATTTCCTTTGTTAAAGAAGTCCCCAAACATGTCAAAGGGGTTACCCCCATTATTAAATAAATCTTCGAATGAACCAAATCCACTTCCTCTATTATCGTATTGGTGTTTTTTACTTTCGTCACTTAGGACCGAGTAAGCTTCAGCCACTTCTTTAAACTTATCTTCACCTTCAGGATTTTTATCTGGGTGATACTTTAAAGAAAGTTTACGATAACTTTTTTTTATTTCTTCCGCCGTTGCGTCTTTACTTACACCTAATATTTCATAATAATTTTTCATATGGTAGAAACTAAATATCAAATTGTTTTATTCAATAACCAATCCAAAAAGAGGATAATGGCTACATCTCGTATATATACTAATATTAATAAAAAATATAAAGAAATACATAAAAAATCAAATGTTATATTCCCTATTAAATTTAACAAGAAAAAGGAATGTGATTTTGAATTGGCTTTGATATGTATGGGTAATTGTAAAAAAACTTCAGTACATAGGAGAGATAGTTTGGGTAGATTGACTGAAGTAAAAATAAAAACTGATAAATACCAAATAGTTAAAATAAGGTCTTTCGAATTGGAAGAGAAGATATACGACCATCAACTTAAAAAAAGATTAACTTTCTTAGAGATTTTTGATAGGTATTTAAGCACTAAGTCTATCACTCAACTTTATACTTTGAATAATAAATTTATAATTCAAAACCACGATAACTTTAACTTATTTAGTTTAAAAAACGTAAGTGAGTCCTCTAGATTTCTAAAGTGTGTAAAGGATTATTTTAATAAAATTAAAAAATATAACTGTTTGATAAGTAGGGATTTGTCTACTATTCAAAGAAAAGAATTATATAATATTTTGGAGAAACAAGGTTTTGATAGGTCTTTACTCTATAAACACTACACTTACTAATCTTCTATTTGCATTACAAATGTAAAAGATATATCACCCACTTCAACATCAAAAGAAGGTTCAATTTCTAGTAATTCTGGTTCTACGTCTTCACCTACCTTAATTCTTTCAACTTCTTTTAAAATTTTAATGTAAGTATTTTTATCTAACGTAAATACCATGTCCGCGTTTAATGTTTTGAAGGGCAAATTGTCTGACAAATTAAGTAAAGAAGCTAAATACCCTTCCATCATTTTTGGGCCTTCTTTTTCTCCTTTTGTTTCTTCTATATATTTTTCACTAAACTGAGGCATTGGTTTGTCAATATTTTTTATTTTATCTTTACTACTTTGTTTTATACTTTTTAAGACCGTAGATTTATATTTCTTTATTTCTTTCTCGTCCTTCAACATCTGTCGATTCAACAACTGTAGTTCCTTGTTTAACTTTGCCATTTTCTTTAATTTTTTCTAGATTAGGTTTGAAAGGTTCGGAGGTAGGTATATTAAAATTTATTGACTTAAGTTCATCTAACTTTTTAGACTGGAATAACATTTCTAATTCTTTTTGTTTTTCCATTAATAACCTGTTTTTCTCTTCTTCGTCTTTATTGATTTTTATGACTCTGGAAACCTCTATTTCCAGATGTTTAACACCGTCTTTATTGTCAAGACAGTAGAAAGATACTAATCTATAACCTTCTAAATTCTTATTAATTTTAGTAGCTACTTTTTCTTTATCGACTAAATTTTCATAGGACCAATGATTGGGTATGTTTAAATCTAAAATAAAGTAATCTTCGTGTTTACGTATTCCGTAAAAACATTCTTCAAATTTTTTTATGTTTTCGTATAAACTCATTTAAAATAAAATATATGTAAAAAAATAAGAAACGGAAAGTGTTAATAGTATTTCATCTACCGCAACACTTTTCCATTTTCTCATTTCTAATCGTTTAGGTGGATTACTTAGTAAATTTATAAGAAACACTGTTAAGTATTTGCCCATTAATAGTATTGATAGGATGAATAATAAGTTTACTAACATAAATCTACAAATTAAGCTTTGTTAGCTTCTAAAATTTCTTTTCTCAGGTCCTGACATAAATTTTTGACTTGTTGAGCGTTTTTTCTTGCTCTAATACCGGCACTTTTATTTCCATTGTCAAAAAATTTGGTAGCGTCTACCGATAAATTTTCTACGAGTTCTTTAATTTTGTTTAATGTTTCCATTTTAATAATTAGTTAATTTAATTTATTTATAGCATAGATTTCCTAGCTTAGTTAAAAAAGTAACTCTAAGACTATCATAAGTCAACTTTATTTAATAAGATTATTATCTAAAGTTTTATATAAATCGGTATAAATGTCCAATTCGGACTTGGTTTTACGGTCAGTTATCTTAAACAGTGTAGAAAAAAATTTATCTACTCTATTAATTACTGAATCAAATTTATCACCGTAAAAAGATTCTAGAAAGAAATTCCAAAAATAATCGTAGTGTGGCCCTTCTCTTTGGAAGAGTATACCTTCTTTTTCTAAGTTGCTTATGGTTTTATTCCAACACCATTTAAAGTGGTTTACCACATCATCTTCGTCTTTTATAACGTCAGACCCTAGATATGTTTTATCCACTAGTAGATATAAAGATTTAATAAAATAAAAAAATAGTTCGGATTTTTCTGAAATGATGTTATTAGCCTTTAACCACAAATCCAAATCCTTTTTGGGGATGGGTTCTGTAACGTACTTATAAAATTCTATAGGTGAAAATTTTCTATGTTCTTCCATAATAATAAATATATGAAAGACCTTAGGTTAATAAAGATTATGGTTATTAAAGTTTTCTTCGTTTTAATTCTTTATTAGCTTGTTCTATTATTAACTTCTTTTGTTCTTTAGTTTTAACACCTTCTTTAAGTACACTTTGTGTGATTTCTTTTAAAGCTTCTGCTACCATATAGTTAGGGTTAGCTTTTCTATCACCATATCTATTAGGGATGGCTTTAGCCCACTCGTCACTTTTAAGTTTTTTATATTTTCTTTTTACTTTCTTTTCAATGTTTTTACCTAGGTTGGATGGTACAACATTGCCTACTTCCATACCACTTACATCTTTACCATCATTATTACCTGTTCTAGTAGAACCTTCTAAATAATCGTTAACTTGGTCTTCAAATTTTTTATTGGGTTGGGTTTGATATTGAGCATCTTCTAACCCCATACCTCTCCAATCGTCTATATATTCTTTTTGGTCAGAATTATTTCTGTACATTGGGGAGTCATAATCAGTTTTTGAGTTGTTCTGATGTGGAAATGCTGGATTAGAATTATTTTTAAAATTTAAATAGTTTTTAATTTTATCTGCGACTAAAGACATTGCTGCATTATTTTGTTTACCCGCACTGTCTAAAGTTTTATTAGTCACAGTTTTACCTGGAAAATTATCTTGGTCTGCTTCACTTAATTTATTTTTTAATCTTTTTTTAAGTAAGTCTTTTTCTACCATTGGTTTAATTTCACTCTCAAAAATATTTTGTATTGTACTTTTAAGTTTCTTATTTGTTTTAATTCTTCTAGACATAAGTTTTTCTTTTATAACATATAAATATATGTTCGATGTTATTCGTACTTGGGTTTATTACCTTTGATGGTATACATTTTACCTATAGGTGTATTCATTTGCATATTTCCTACTAACGAGGTAATAGGTGAGTGGTAAAATCCTCTTCTGATAATTTCTTCTAACTCTTCTTCCGACAGTTCTCCTCTCATTCTTTTATTTTTTAATTTACGTAAGTCTTTTTTAAACATGCTTTCCATTTCTTTCAAAACTAAATTTTTTAAATACCCTTTAGATTTATTAGTTTTTTTAGAAACGTTTTCTATAGCTTCATTTAATTTTTTATCTTCATAAAATTCTAGAGCGTTTACATCTCCTTGGTTACAGTATGGGAAATGTCTACATTTTTCTTTTATTTTAACATATTTCGCTCCAGGTCCACCATACTTAGGAAATTTAGGGTCACTAACCGCTCTCCAATTTTTTTTATTTTTTGCCCATATAGCTGGTTGTGAATACGCACCTGATGAAGCACTTCCAGTCATTTCATCCAGTTCTTCTTCGTTTTTAGGTTTACTCATACCAGTATCATTATTCCAACCCATAGGGGCTACAAAAGCTCCCGCGGAACCCGCAGACGTTTGTTCTTCCATATCATCTTCTACTTCATTGACAACTTTCTTCATGGCGGCTCTCGCTAAAGCTCCTTCTTTACCACTCATAGGAGGTACCTCTTTTTGTACTTGATTAAGTGCCTGTTTCATGTCTTGTTTTTGTTTTTGTACTAAATTCATTATTTAACATTTTTAATTTGACTGTCCCAGAAATTTCTTCTTAACCAGAAAGTTTTATAAAGTTCTATCAATACTTTAGTACTAACATCAACAACTTCAGCTCTATGAGCTTTAGATAATTTACTATTTTTTCTTTTCAATTGTGTGGAAACCACGTCCACAACATCTTTCTCAAAAGAAGCTGTCTTAAGAAAATCTTTGATTTCTTTTCGTGCAATTCTTTCAATTTCTTTTTTGTCTGTATTGGTTAGTGCCATTTATATAAAGTATATTATATAAATACTACGAAATGGTAGATTGTTACTGGATTAAATTAAGAACTACCGCACTGGTAGTGATAGTGACTGCACCTAAGAAAAAATGAACTACTGGTTTGTTATACCATTTAGGTTGTAGTTCTTTATTTAAATCAATATATAAATCAATTCTATTGTCTAATAAAGTGATATTTTGATTTAATAAACCTATGTGAATACTATCTTGTTTGTGAAGTATATTGTAATTGAATAATTGGGATTGTAGGACTTGAATTTTTTCGTTTTGGATTTTGATAGTCTGTTCTTGTACTTGGATAATGGAGTCTAGTTTTACTACTTCTTCCTCACTAAATGTAAAAGATGTGTCGGTTGTTTGTGCTTTTAGTTCACCACCTGTTATAATTAATAAAATTAATATCAAAAGATAACCTATAAGTAACTTAATACACGTTTTTGAGCCCACCTTCATTTATTTTAATCTTTTTTTAAGGTCTTCTGCAGCTTGTTTACCAGTTTTACGTTTAACTTTTGGTTTTTTACTATTAACCTCTTTTAATTTTTTATCCGTAGACTTAATATTTTTCTTTATCTGTTCTTTAGACTTAACTGTGTGTTCAATTTCTTTTTTAATTACTTTAGTATCACCTTCGTTGTCTTTGATTTGGTCTTTTATCTTTCTAGCCTTTCTACTAGAGTTTGAATTTAAAAACCAAACTAAGCTCACAAAAAATCCTACAAAAGCTAGGATATATTTCCAACTTTTTTTAAAAAACTGTTTCATTTTTTTTTAATTTACATCACTGTCGATTTCTACATCAACACTTAATTCATTATCACCTAAACCTTCTTCTTTAGTGGCTTCTGTGGTTCTTCTAGAAGCTAAGATTTTTGCCCACTTAGCCTCAAAAACTTTAAAGAAACTTTTTAATTTACCTAAAAGTTCTAAAAATTCTGGGTCTACTTTTATCATATTAGCATTACCAATATAAGTTCCATCTACTTCAGCTACTGAGTAATAAAATCTTACGTCAAATTTTAGTAGGTCTCCCGACCACTCTACATTATTTTTGTATATGTTTAAGGGATGGTATTCTGCCATATCAGAAACTTGTTCTACAAAGTCATCCATAGTTTCTTGGAATGAAGTTTGTTCTTCTTGTGTTAAAACTAAATCTTGTTCGTCCACACCATGAACAATGATTTTACCACCACTAACAGTATATTCTTTAGTCTTTTCTTCTTTTTCTTTAGGTTCTTCACGTTCTTCCTGTGCGGTTTCATATTCTTGTGACACATCTTGTTCGTTAATTAACCCTCTAGATAAATTTAACATTTCTTTCATAGTATCATACGATTCATTCACATATCTACTATCTACGTTATTCCTATTTATTATTCTTTTTTTCATTTATATAAGTTTTTAATTTTTCAAAATTAAATGATGGGCTCAAGTCTGTCCAATATTCATTATAATTACTCCTAGTTAATACACCTTCAAATTTTAATGCATTATCTAATTTTACATTATGTCCTACCAAATTTATTGGTATGCCTAATTCTTCACACAGTTCAACTATAAGTTTTGCACAACTTTCTAGTTGTTCGTCTGGATAATTAGACCAAAAACTGTGGTCTCTCCACCTTTTCTGATATACCTCACCTTTATAAATATCACCAATCCAGTTCATGTACGTCTTATCAAATTGATTAAGTTTTAACCAACCTAAATTTTCTAAACAAATTATAACTGATTGTTTATCTATAACCACATCACCCATAAAATCTGAGTAGTATTCTTGTTCAAAATTTTTAATTACTCTACCTTTTTTATCTATGATGTAATTAGGAATTTTAGTGTATTCACCATCTAGTCTATACCTTAAACTATTTTTATAATAGATTAGTGGGCGTGAAGTGTGGCACAAAATAATTTGTTTTTTATTCTCTTTCCTAGGATAATGGAATAATTTTTTAGATTTTTTATTGGATTTGGTCTCCACCTCGTTTAACATATTTTAAAACTTTCTTGTTATCCTCAACACTCTCGTCTTGGGGGGTAATTTTTTTATCTAAACCTAACGCAGATTCTAATTTTTTCAAGTCTTCCTGGTCGGGTTTTACTGGTTGTAAGTTTTTTTCTTTTTTGCCTACAATTTTACTTAATTCTTCTACCGATATTTTTTCTTTGTTAGTGGGTGGATTGGGTGTAAGTTTTTCTTCTTTTTTTCTACGTATTTTATCGAAAGCAAAGTTAGCGGCGATTACCATTGCTATAGCAAGAGGGTCAAAAACAAATATAATAAGGAGAAGAAACCAATTAACTACTTTATTCATTGGGTATCCAGTTATTTCTGACAAGTATTTAAGAGGTCCTAATTCTCTCTGGTCTTCGTTGGATATCTCTAAATTTAATATTTCAGTGTCGAACTTTACGATTGAGTCTTGTACTGATACTAATTTTAGGTTAACTCCGTCACGGTCTTCAATAGCGTTCTCTAGTTCACCTTGTAAAGCTCTCCTAGCGGAACTAGATGTGGTCGTAATTAATTGACCAGAAGTTCTGTCTACGTATTGAACTTGTGCGGGATTAGATAGAGAAATTCTTAATTCAGAAATAGATTTATTAAGTTGTTCTTTTTCTATACTTAAATCAGTTTTTTGTTCTTCAAACCTTTTTTGTTTTAACTCTAGGACTTTTAAACCTTTATCTAATAGTTCTGATTGTGTTGCGGTCGTTTGGTAGGCTCCTGACAAATACCCATAGATTCCTCCACTAGTTATTAATATTAGTACGAATACTGCTAAAGAAAGATAAAATCTTAAAAATTTATTTATGGTATTCCAATACTGGTAAAGTAAGGAAGCTACTACTAGTTTAGCAAACTCCAAAGAAGCTGCCATAACCATTACCTGTGAACTAGCACCAGCAAACAATTTACTTAAACCAAATACCGAATAAAAGGCTGCTGACGCAGAAACACTAAGAGCGGATAAAGCGATTAAAAAAGGAAAAAGTCTTTTTTTCATAAGTTTTTATTATACCAATAAATATTAATTATTGTATATAATCCATGAGAGACCTACTTTCGTTTCTTAATTTACGTAGAGCCTTTTCTTTTATTTGCCTTACCCTTTCTTTAGTCAAATTAAAATCACCACCTATATCAGATAGGGTTCTAGGTGTACCACTCAAACCAAAGTAATCCCCTATAATTATAGCTTCTCTTTCGTCTAAGACATCCATAATATTTAATAATTCTTGTTTTAACTGTTTTTCTGGATTAAATACATTTTCTGGATTATCTGCGTTATCGTTTTGAATTACAGAAACTAAAGTATCACCTTCTTCATTTATAGGTGTATCCAAATTAGTGGTATATGGTAAATTACTTAACCTACTATCCACAACCTGAGGTTCTTCTTTTTCCACTTTCTTTTTAAGTTTTTGTACTTCTTGTATAATATTAGCTGGTAATCTAATAGTTCTTGCGTGTTCATTTAAACATTGTAATATAGATTGTCTAACCCACCAAACCGCATAGGAGATAAATCTATTTCCTTTTGTCCAATCGAAATTATTAATGGCTTTCAATAAACCATGATTACCTTCAGAAATTAAATCTGGTAAATCTACACCTTGATTTTGATAATCTTTAGCGACACTAATTACAAATCTTAGATTACCTAACATTAATTCATTTTCAATTTGTTTTTTTTGTTCAACCGTAGGGTTATTTAACATTATTTTTGCCAACATCTTTTCTCTGTTAACAGTTAATACGTCTATTTTTCTCACATCTTTTAAGTAGTGGGAAATTTCGTCTTGGTTTATAAAAGTGCCTTTTTTTTTCATATTACTTTTTTTAAAAATTAATTAATCAATTTGTGTACCACGGAGTTTTATCTGACAAAATGTCAGGTAAGTCTGTCATTTTTGACTTTGCTGGTCTAAAAACTTTTTTTCTTCGACAGTTAGAGATTCAATCCCACTATCATTTATTTTGTCTAAAATATCGTCAACTGAAAACGTATCATACTCAACTTTATTGTGTTTTTTCATTTCTGACATCATATCTTCTTTAAAAGAACTCAACACTTCACTTATATGGAGAAAGTCATCACTAAAATAGTCTTTGTTGATAGATGAATCTTTACTGAAGGTATTTTTATTTAAATTCATTAAATGGTCCTGTAGGTCATCATCTAGTCTTATGCCCATTTTTCTAGGTTTAGGGATTAAGAAATACGCAAATATATCTGGAGAAACATTTTCACTTAGAAAATTATCTATAGTTTCAATATCTTCATAGCTTTGGAAGTGTGCCATTATTAAATTATCGTGATGTATGTATTTTAAAGATTTACCTTCTAATAGAATACTGAGAACTTCTATAATATCGGTCACATCTTTATGTACGGATTTTGAAGTTAAAAAGTTACCTAAAATAAATAACAAATAATTTTTCTTTCTTTTCATGTTTATAAATATTTTATTTAACAAATATAGGCATATTTATTTAATAAACCAAATTAACATGGAAATTAATTACAAATTTGATGATTCTAAGGACGAGATACAAAAAGGGGTAAAGAAAAATAAGTTTACCCATGACCGTATTCACAATCCTGACACACCAGAATTTGACCCGTCTAGTGGTTTACCTGATGAAGGTTATGGTAAAGACCACGAAAGGATTGAAAGTGATAATCCTTCGTTTGAAGGTAACTATTGGTTTGTTAGTAAGAATTTTAACGACCACGAAACTAATAAACGACCATTACATCCCCAAAAAGACTATTTAAATCCTCAAGATGTACATACTGGAGACGACCACCTAGAAACTATAGGTGTTACACATCCAGAAGATAAAGTACCACACCATATAAATCCTAATACTGACCATGAAAACTACGATATTGATGGTAAAATGGATATAGATAATAAAGGGGGTCACCATTTAATGGGGAGTGAGGTAGTAAAAGAAGAAATTAAACATATTTATAAAGAAAAAACAAATACTATGAAAAGTACTATGCAAGAACAGATTGACCGAATCAAACAAATGATATTATTTGAGGAGGGCATGTCTTATAAGGACGTTAAACACTTAACAGAACAAGAAGAAGAAATTGCTGTAGCCGTTAAAGCAGCTCCCGCAGCTACTGCTGATATGGTAACAACGTTAACTAAGGGAGACGCAAAAGCAGTTGCGGATAAAGGTGCTGGTGAAGTTTCTGCTACTGACAAGGTAAGTGCAGAAGTACCTGTTGAAAAAGGAACTGATACATTAAAATCTGACGATGCAAAAGCTGAAGAACCAAAAGCTGAAGAACCAAAAGCTGAAGAACCTAAAGAGGAACCAAAAGAGGAACCAAAAGAGGAACCTAAGGACCCAGTTAAAGGAAATCCTCTTCAGACATTAAATATAAATGAAGCTGATGGAATAGAGGGGATGGACATGCAACCGAATGGTTTCTGGAATCAGATACAATTTGTAATAGGTAAAGATGGTTACGATTTGGCAACTATCGATAGTCCAATGGGAAACACTCTTGGTAATGCTGAGTATAATTTAAATGTAAATTATTATTCTGTAAATTCAAAGGCTGTTGAAGGAACTACAACGTTCATCAGTACTAAAGCAGGAGAGGACAGTGAAATATTTCTAACAGCGATGAAAAGTCTTAACGTATCGTTCACTACGATGTTAGTACCTGGAGAAAAAGTAGCTGGTAATTTTCCCGGGGAAGCACTAGCACAAGTAGCTCCTGGAATGAAGGTGGCACAAGCGTCTATGGCAGACGTACAACAAGATTACGCGGCACCTGCTCAAGGATTTTCAAAAAATGCAGATGTGGCACAAAGTCAACGTCTCCAATCATTTGCATCACAAGCACAAGCAACATCCGTATTTGATTCTCCAATACAAGCAATGAGTAATAACGGTATAGTGGTTTATAGTTTTGCTAACCAAGAATCATTAGATAACGCTAACGCAGCTGGACCAGTTGGTCAAAATAGAGCTATAGCAGCAGAAGTTGAGTTAGCTAAAGGACCAGGTGGACCAGTAAATCCAGGTGAACCAGTATTCGGTGAGATTATAACTGCAACAGGTGGTGGAAATGATTATGAGTTAGACTTTGGTGAGGATGGAAGAATATTTGGTTCTCAGTACATTAAGGATTTAGGGAAAGGTCAAGTAACTAAAGGAGCTAAAGAAAATCAATTACTTATAACATTTGGAAAAGCAACTCATGCGAAATACGGTAAGGGACAACTGACAGGAGACAATGGAGGTAGAGACGATGTATTTGTTCTGACTTTCACTACTCAAGATGGGGATATAGCGAATAACGCAAAAGTTCCGTTTAAGGTATCAAAATCAAAAGCTCCAATACAAGCTTTTAAAGCTGCTAAATCTACTAAAGGTAGACTTGACAACCCTTATTCAGCTTACCAAACAAGTGTAAGTAGAGCTGGTCAATTTACCGCTCCAGTATCTAGAGTTGCTCCAGCTCAAAATCCATTTGCACAAAGTGACAAATACGATGTCTTTGGTGGAGGAGGTAAAGGTGTTACTGGTATGAATAATAGTGAATTAAAAACTTTAATCCAACAATTACAATCTGAATTAGACGGACAAGAAGAAGATAAAGAAGAATTAAACGAATCACGTAGAAGAAATTCAAGAAGAAATTCAAGAAGAAGACCTACTTATAGAACTCATTTAACTGAATCAACTATTATGAGTAAAGTAAAGGAGTACAGTAGTGACTTAGCAAAATTTGCTAAAGATAAAGGGGTACCAGTAGATGAGTTAATGGATACTTTAAAATCGGTAGGAAGTGGTACTATGGAAACTCTTGAAAAAATGAGTGAAAAAACTTTAAAAGCAGCTGGTGAATTCCTAGGAGTTTTAAAAGCTAATAACGAGATTACAGATGGGGACATGAAAAACGTAGAAAAAAATCTAAATGAAGCTATTAGACGTAGTAAAAACGTAATCAAACTTACAGAGGGTGACCTTTATAAAATAGTAGACAGAGTTCTAAAAGAAAAAAAATAAATAATATTATGTGTGAATGTAAAAAATGTGACTGTACTACTAAATGTGAATGTACTTGTTGCAATTGTTAAAAACTAAATAATTAATTAAAAGGGGATTGAAAGATTCCCTTTTTTTATTTAACCTTGTTTATATTTATATTAAAAAGAATACCATGAGTAAAATTAGAATTACAGAAAGAGATATTAAGAAAGCGTTAAACAAAGTAATTAACGAACAAGAGGAAGAAATGGATAACAGACTTCCTGTGGATGATGTTGAATTTGAATTGTCTGATTCTGATTATGATGAGATAATGGACTTTCGTGGTCCTGGAAGAAGTTTTAGAGGTTCTATCTATTATGATGGTGTAGTCCCTGAAACAGAAGATAGAGAATACGATAGGAAGTTAGCTTTAGCAATTCTAGACTACGAAAGAAGAAAAATGAATAACATGGAAACTTACGTGGGTGGTGCAGGATTTAAAAATCGTGGTAACCTTATCGAACCATTCGATAATATGGACTTCTAATTATTTACACTCAATAGCATATCTTACTGGTCGACGAAATCCGTCATACTGTTCACAAGAATTTCCATAAAGAATTCCGTCTACCAAAGCTACTGCATGTCCTCTAACAATCATAAAATAACGTCCTGTAGGGTGTTGTTCCATAAATGACTTTACAGTGTAACCAGTCTCTTTCTTATACCTAGGATTAACTAATTTTTTCTGACCCATTCGTTGGTACTTAGGGTGGAAACCCATAAGTCTCATTTTGTAACCATTCTTTTGTCTACCCAAAATGTTTTTAATGTAACTACGAGTGTAAGTTCCTTTACGTGGTTGACGTTTAAGTTTAGTTTCAACAAACTTGTGTGCTTTTTCATATGATAAATCTAAAGCCATCATGAACGCTCTTACCACACAATCATTTTTTTCTGATTTTGCTAACTCACTTTGTGATGTTGAGATGACATGTGAATCTTTAAAGAAACCATCTTTGATTTTCTTTTTAGTA
>Ga0315315_10003403_pt1 | contig 14612 bp, 12 predicted proteins | sample M140m3416metaG_FD_203699 | JGI IMG/M metagenome (GOLD analysis project Ga0315315, IMG submission 203699) | Ammonia-oxidizing marine archaeal communities from Monterey Bay, California, United States - M1 40m 3416 | ecosystem: Environmental > Aquatic > Marine > Intertidal zone | place: USA...
ATGAGCCCGCCGGTCAAAGATGGACCAAAGGCCAATGAGGATATCGAAGCTTTAGAGGTTCGATTGATTGATGAAGAGGGGGGTCAGGTAGGCGTTGTTAAAACACCGGATGCTCTTGAGAGAGCAGCGTCGGTTGGTCTTGACCTTGTTGTGGTCTCGCCCAGTGTATCGCCGCCTGTTTGTAAAATTCTCGATCTGGGTAAATATAAATATGAAGCACAAAAAAAGAAAAGCGAAGCTCGGAAGAAACAAAAGACGATCGACGTCAAAGAAATCAAATTTCGTCCAAACATCGAAACACATGATTATGATGTAAAAATGCGCGCCATGCGCAAGTTCTTGGGTGAAGGTGATAAAGTGAAAGTGACTTTGCGGTTCCGAGGCCGCGAAATGGTGCATCAGCATTTGGGCATGAAAGTGCTAGAGCGTGTTCGCGACGATATGGATGAAGAGGCAAAGGTCGAGCAAATGCCGCAGCTTGAAGGGCGGCAAATGACGATGATCTTAGTACCGCGGTAAGTGATATTTTCGCATCGTTTTAGCCCTTAATTTGGCAGACCGGAGTTTTGACTTGATATCCGTATTATGCGGTTTCTGACCAAACATCCCGCGTCGCTCGCAACGCGCGCGATTGGGATCGATCGGTTTCTTGGTCTGATTATCGGAATTGCGATAGCATTTTTGATATCTGCGTGGGTTTTACCCATGATGAGCGTGCAGCGTTTCATTTTTTGGCAGGACGAACTGTCCTTTGCTGCAGCTCTATTAGAACTGGCTGAATCTGGCGAGACCGGGCTCTTTGCCATTTTGTTTATATTTTCTGTTGCCTTTCCCGGCGCAAAAATAACGTTGGCGTTTTTGCTCTGGCGGCGGGTTGATGCTAATGGGCCGAGCCTCACCCGTTATCTAGGGATGATCGAACATTTTGGTCGCTGGTCAATGCTTGATGTTTTTGTGGTCGCCTTGTCGGTGGTGGCCATCAAAATTTCCATTGTCGCTGACGTGGAAGTGCATTGGGGCATCTATATGTTTGCCGCTGCAATTTTGACTTCAATGTTTGTCGTTCATCGTTTGACACGCATGGCATTTTCCTTAGCTAGCCAGCACCATTGAAGGATCGGGATTAGTTGTCTTTGCGGGTCGCGATGGCTTTTCGAATAAATGCGTTGGGTTCACCGCTTCTATAAGCCTCAGCTAACGAATCGATGCCGGCGTCGATGGCTTGGTCTAGCGGCAGGCGCTCCCAATCGCGCATGAGGATTTTTTGTAGGCGCATGCCCGTAGGGCCGTTTGCAGCGAGTGTTTGGGCACATTCATTGACCGCGTCTTGTAGTTTCGAGACCGGTATTAATTTCTCTATTAACCCCCACTTCTCTCCGGTTTTGGCGTCGATAGTATCACCACGATAGAGTAACCATGATGTTCGTCCCCAGCCGATAAGCCGTGGTAAAAGAGCGGCTTCGATGACCGATGGAATGTCTAGCATAACTTCCGGCATGGAGAACCGCGCGTGGTCCGCTGCGATCCGGATATCGCAACCGGCTACCATCTCGAGCCCAGCGCCAATGCAAGCCCCCTGAATGCGGGCAATGACCGGCACCGGTAAATCTCGTATCGCTTGGATGGTCTCGTGTAAGGCGGATATGTAGGTCCGCGCGCCATCGGAGTCGAATGAACCAAGCTCGGTGACATTGGCGCCGCCGCAAAAGGCCCGTTTGCCCGCGCTGGCGAGAATAACAACGCGCAAATCATTGTGCTCGGCGAGGGATCGAAAGGCAATTCCAATATCCAAAACAAGCTCACTGGTGAGGCAATTGGCGCGTTGGGCATTGTCAAATGTGACAGTCGCGATTTCGCCAGTACCAGCGCGGGTAAATTCGGTCAATACAGACGGGTTTGGCACTTGAACTCTCTCCCTTGCGTGTTGTACCGCTGGGCGCTATAACGCCGCACTCCTTGGTAACGGGGTTAAAGGACGACGGTAGGCCAAATGGGTATGCCTTCCCGTCCATCGATAGGTCAACCTGATATAAGGAATAGACAAATGCCCAAGATTAAGAATAAGAGCAGCGCCAAAAAGCGCTTTCGTCTTACCGCAAAAGGTAAAGTTCGTTTTAATAGCGCCAATTTGAGCCATATGCTCCGTCGGCGTTCACAAAAAATGAAGCGGACCAATCGGGGCACTCAAATCATGAGCAAGCCCGATGCCCGCATCATTAAACGCAACTTTTTGCGAAACGTGTAACTTCAGTAAGGGACGAGAGATATGGCACGCGTAAAACGCGGCGTGACTAAGCACGCCCGTCACAAAAAAGTTATCGACCGCGCCAAGGGCGCTCGGGGTCGGCAAAAAAACACTTTCCGCGCAGCGAAACAACGGGTCGACAAAAATATGCAATATGCATATCGCGACCGGCGCACGCGTAAACGCGCTTTTCGTGGTCTCTGGATTCAACGCATCAATGCAGCGGTGCGGGAGCACGGCTTGACCTATTCGCAGTTTGTGAACGGCATGAAGAAAGCCGGCATTGAAATTGACCGGAAAGTGTTGTCCGATATTGCTGTGCGTGAACCCGGCGCTTTTAAGGCATTGGTGGATCAAGCACAGGCCTCCCTCACTTAAATCGGGCCTTAAAGCTCGTCTTAGTGCAGGGTGCTTTGCCGGCGTAAATCCATTTGCCGGCCACGGCCGGGAAGGATTTCGATGACCGAGACACTAGATCAGATTCGCGACGATTTGTTGGCGAGCGTCGAAGGCGCCGAAAATTTAGTGGCGCTTGAAGCATTGCGCGTCGGCGCACTCGGTAAAAAGGGCAAGGTCTCACAACAAATGCAAGGTCTTGGCAAATTGCCACCGGAAGAACGCAAAGAAGCAGGCCAGGCGCTCAATGCGGTGAAAACTGCTGTTGCGGAAGCGATCGAAAGCAAAAAGGTAGGACTTGAAGAGGCGGCGCTTGATGCGCGGTTGGCCAAAGAGTCTATTGATGTCTCCTTACCTGTTCGCCCCGAGACAGAAGGGCGCCTGCACCCCATTACTCAAACTATTGACGAAGCCATCGCGATTTTGGGAGAAATGGGTTTTGTGGTCGTGGAAGGACCCGAAATCGAGGATGATTTTCATAATTTCACCGCGTTAAACATTCCGCCTGAGCATCCCGCGCGCCAGATGCACGATACGTTCTATCTGCCTGAAAAAAAAGACGGCAGTCGCATGGTGCTGCGTACACATACGTCGCCGGTGCAAATACGCACCATGTTGTCGCAGGAACTGCCGCTTCGGATCATTGCTCCGGGGCGCACCTATCGCTGCGATTCCGACATGACCCATACGCCTATGTTTCATCAAATCGAAGGGTTGGTAGTCGATAAATCGACCCATTTTGGCCATCTCAAAGGGTGTTTGCTTAATTTCCTATCGGCTTTTTTCGAAGTGGACGATCTACCGCTCCGCTTTCGGCCCAGTTTCTTTCCGTTCACCGAGCCATCAGCGGAAGCGGATATTGGTTGTTCACGCGAAGGTGGCGAGCTGAAAATTGGTGGTGGCAGAGATTGGATGGAAATCCTCGGTTGCGGCATGGTCCATCCCAATGTGCTGCGGGCTTGCAAAATTGATCCGGACGAATATCAGGGCTTCGCCTTCGGCCTTGGCGTCGAACGCATGGCAATGCTGAAATACGGCATCCCCGATCTTCGCACGTTTTTCGATGCGGATCTTCGTTGGCTAAAACACTACGGTTTTGTGCCTTTGGAGGCGCCCAGCCTGGTGCGGGGGCTTAACCGATGAAGTTTACTCTGTCCTGGCTGAAGGATCACCTCGACACGAACGCGTCCCTTGAAGAAATCGCGGACCGGCTCACCATGCTCGGGCTGGAAGTGGAAGAAGTGGTGGACCGCGCGGCGGGATTTGCCGCCTTTAAGGCGGCACTGGTGGTCGAAGCAAAGCCGCACCCTAATGCGGACAGGCTCCAGGTTTGCACGGTCGATACGGGAACTGAGAAATTGCAAGTGGTGTGCGGGGCGCCGAATGCGCGGACAGGACTGAAAGTTGTTTTTGCACCATCGGGGGCTTTTATTCCGGGCCTTGCCGTCGAGCTTAAGAAGGCAATGATTCGCGGCGTTGAATCTAACGGCATGTTGTTATCGGAAAAAGAATTGGAATTGTCGGACGAGCATGACGGCATTATCGAATTGGCCGAAGATACTGCGGTGGGTGTTCCGTTTGCTGAGATCATGGGCTTTGACGACCCCATGATAGAACTCGCCATTACGCCGAACCGGGGCGACTGCTTGGGCGTCCGTGGTGTGGCGCGGGATCTGGCCGCCGCCGGGCTTGGCACTCTGAAGCCGTTAGATGACAGCGCCGTTGAAGGTAAGTTCGACTCGCCCGTTCAATGGTCCCGCGATTTTCCGAAGGATACGGAAAATGCTTGCCCGATGGTGGTTGGACGTACCTTTAAAAACGTCAAGAATGGTCCCAGTCCTAAATGGATGCAGGACCGGCTAACGGCCATTGGGTTGCGACCGATTTCGGTGCTGGTCGATATCACTAACTATGTGAGCTACGATCTTGGGCGCCCGTTGCATGTTTTCGATGTCGCAAAGATTAAGGGTGATCTCACCATGCGACTGTCCAAACAAGGCGAGAAAATTGAAGCGCTCGATGATGAGAGATATTCGCTTGAGGATGCCATGACCGTTATTGCTGACGAGGCTGGCGTACAAGGCATTGCCGGTGTGATAGGGGGGCGAGTATCCGGCTGTACCGAGACGACAACCGATGTTTTTTTAGAGGTTGCGCTGTTCGATCCTATCCGGACCGCGACGACGGGCCGGAAACTTGGCATAGAATCTGACGCGCGCTACCGGTTCGAACGGACCGTAGATCCCCAGTCGGTTGTGTGGGGTGCGGAAGTGGCGAGCCGGATGATCTTGGAATTATGCGGTGGTGAAGCGAGTACATTGACCGTTGCTGGTGAGTTGCCCGACGCAGGTGATCCGATAGCGCTGCGGGTTGATCGTCTTAAAAAATTTGGTGGTATCGAGATGGATGCCAAACAGGCCGGAGGCATTTTGCACGATTTAGGATTTGCCGTTGAGGCCAGTGGCGATGTGCTTAACGCAACACCGCCCAGTTGGCGCCCTGATGTGGAAGGCGAACATTGTTTGATCGAAGAGGTGCTACGGGTATTCGGTTATAACGAAATCCCAACTGTACCGATGGAACGCGAAAGTATTCTGGCTAAACCTATTTTGACACCGCGACAACGTCATGCGGCTTTTGCCAAACGCGCGTTGGCGAGCCGCGGGATGATGGAATCGGTAACGTGGTCCTTTATATCATCAAGCCATGCGCCGTTGTTTGGCGGTGGTGATACGGCACTGCAATTAGACAATCCGATTAGTAGCGATCTCGATGCGATGCGTCCTTCGTTGTTGGCTAACCTTTTGTTGGCTGCAGGCCGAAATGTAGATCGCGGGTTTCCGGATTTGGCAATTTTTGAATTGGGGCCGGCTTTCCGGAATGATACGCTGGGCGGTCAGGATTTGATGGTCGGCGGATTGCGCCACGGCAGTGCCATTGGCCGTCATTGGCAGGAGACCGCCCGCCCGGTAGATGCCTTTGATGTGAAGGCCGATGCGTTGGCTGTACTTGCCGCCTGCAATGCGCCAACCGGCAGTTTGCAGGTAAGCACTGACGCGCCTGCTTGGTATCATCCGGGCCGCTCCGGCGCGTTGAGGTTGGGGCCGAATGTGCTTGCATGGTTTGGAGAAATTCATCCTAAAGTCCTTCGCACTTTAGACGTAAAAGGTCCTGGGTCTGGTTTTGAGATTTTCCTAGAAGCCGTACCATTGCCTAAAGGTAAAACGTCCAAGCGTCGTTCGACGCTTGACGCGCCGCCCTTTCAGCCAGTCACTCGTGATTTTGCCTTTGTGGTCACGCAAGATGTGGCTGCGGATGCTCTTACAAAAGCCGCCCAAGGGGCAGATAAGAAACTCATCGCGACGGTTGCTATCTTCGATGTATTCGAGGGTGTCTCTTTGGGTGAGGATAAAAAATCTATTGCTATTCAGGTGACGCTGCAGCCGCGCGATCATACGCTAACTGACGAAGAAATCGATGCGGTGGCCGACAAAGTAATTGCTAATGTGACGAAGCAGACCGGTGGCACCTTACGGTCCTAATCCTTCTCTAGTCCGAGCGTATTCTAGGCTCTAACTACTTGGATTTCGGTCGCAGTCGCGGCTTATGCGTGTGCTTTTCATGGTGTTCGTGGGAGAGCGGCGAAATCCCCAATATTTAGTGTTTTTCCAAAAACACGCTCTAACAGACTAGTTTTTAATAAATTTTCAGTTAACGCTATTAATCCGGGTTTCAATGCTTGGAAATTGCAGGTACAAACGGCCAGCCTAACTTCATCTGCAGTTGACTGTTAAGCCTAAATCCGGCATCTTAAAGAAATATTTCTGTTGAAAGAAATTAGATGCCGCCTAAACGCGAACGCAAACACTCTTATGTGGTCCCGTGCTCTTCTGTATTTCGTGATGCGATTATTGCGCTAGCAGATAAGCGCGCCGTCAATGTGGCTGATATTGCACGTTCGATTATGCTGATTATACCGATGGAGACCGTTCAGGTATGCCCTGATGCTGGCGAACCACCCGCCGGTGACCGTGAAGCCGTCGTGCTTAAGTCCGGTCCCAGTGAAGGCAAGCCGTGGCGACGGAAGCCGCGGCTCCAGGTGCGACTTCCAAAAGGCTATGCGGTCTCCGATATTCGTCGGGCCCTCGGGTTAGCACTCGCTATGGATAATGGGGACGTTGCGGTTACATTAGAGGATGGCCGGTCTTCACGCGCACGGGATCTGTTGCGTGAGGCGCGGAATGATATGGAGCGGCTACGCAGCGCGTTAAGTGCGCTCGCCTATTCGCCGATTGAGCGCGGCGTCGAAACCTATGCCGACGCGTTATATGTGTTGGGATTCCACCCCCATGCCCGTCCAAGCCAAGATGATATCAAAGCGCGATTTCGCGTATTGGCAACAATTTATCATCCGGACGCAATATCAGGAGATACGGATAGAATGAGCCAGCTAAACGATGCAATCGCGTTTCTTCGTCGCCGGACGGCGTGGCAAACGGCTTAACGGATAACTTTAATATTAATTCCTCAAAATCAAGGCTAAGAAAAATGGCTGACCTTTCAGTAACTGAAGAACGATTACAGGAAATATTCCCCGGCGGACGTATGACGAAAAATGCGTTGGCCGAGGATATCAACTTTGTCATATGCAAAGGCAAGGGCGCGCGGGTTCTGGGAACCGACGGTGATTGGCGGATTGATTATGTGTGCGGCGCGGGCGCTTTGGTGCTGGGTCATGCTTATCCCGAGATTGTCGAGGCGGTACACGATCAGGCGTCCAAGGGCACGCATTTCTTTGGCCTGGTGAATGACAAGGCATTGGAGTTGGCAGAAGAGCTTGTCGCGGCTATTCCCTGCGCGGACCGAGTGATATTCACTACCACCGGATCGGAGGCGACTTATTACGCTATGCGGTTTGCTCGCGCCTTTACCGGTCGCGATATGATTTTGAAATTCGAGGGTGGCTATCACGGTAATCACGATTATTCGAATATCAGCGTCGCACCGGACGCGGCGTCCAATTATCCGGCGGGGCAACCGGATGCTCTGGGCATACCGGAAGGTGCACAAAATTCGATTATTGTCGCGCCCTTTAATGATTTGGAAGCGGCAGAACGCCTTATTAAGGAATATAAGGATGTTCTTGCTGGGGTGATTGTCGAACCTGTTCAGCGTGTAATTTTCCCGAATGACGGATTTTTGCAGGGATTGCGCGACCTTTGTGACGAAGCGGGTACTTTGCTGCTCTTCGATGAAGTGGTCACCGGCTTCCGGCTCGCCTATGGCGGCGCCCAAGAATTTTACGGCGTGAAGCCGGATTTGGCGTCTTACGGCAAAATTATGGGTGGCGGCCTGGCGTTGGGAGCCGTCGGCGGGCGTGAGGATATTTTATTACATGCCAACCCGGGAATTGTCGGGGACAGCAAAGGGACTGCCATTAGCGGCACCTTGCATGGTAATCCGCTGAGTGCTGCCGCGGGTTTGGCATGCTTGAAGGTCTTAAAGGGTTTGAACCCCTACCAGCAATTACGCGATCACGGACAAGCGGTCCGTACTGCATTTCAAGAGGTGCTTGATAGTCACAATCTTGGTATTCGTGTCATTGGCCGTGAATCGTGGTGGCAATTCTTTGCGAGCGACCGGGAGCCTTTGGATTACGCCGACTTCCTCAATGCGGATATGGCAAAAACGAAGGCGTTGGATATGGCGTGGAGTCGGGAGAAAGTGTTTGTAATGCCGAATACGCGCCGGTTCGTTTCCGTTGTTCATACGGATGAAGAATTGGATGAGGCGGTAACGGCGCTGGACGCGGCTTGCCGAGCTATTGTTTAAGGCGGTGGGTTGAACTAGCCCTGAACGGGGTCGGCCTACATACATTGAGGGCGGCGCAATTAGCGGTCGACCTTACATACGCAAATATACCCGAAGACGTCCTTCATTTCGCAAAACGTTTCATTCTCGACGGAAACGGCTGCGCGTGAGCGGCTCTGTGATAGAGGGCACTAAAAAATCGATGCGAATCCGAAATTCCAAAAATTTGGGTCAAGGAAAAACACTACGTAAACATCTAGTATTGATGGTCTGAAAAAAAAGCCTGGTCCCTTGAAGACCGGTATTTTTATGGTTTTCTTTAGAGATGTGAGCTTGGTTGCTGATCTATCCGCGCTCGATCAATTTATCCGCACTTAACGTCTGCGCACCTGCCGTAGGGCACCACATGGATTTACCGCCGGCCCCGCCCGCAATAACGATAACTAAATCTTCCGGCCGATTGATGATCGGCACCATGGACTCTGGATCGCTCTTGTTGACTTCTTCAGGGAAGAAAGGCCCGTGCGCCTTGCCGCGGCCTTCCACTAGGCGCCATGGTTGGCGGGCTTGTTCGTAGACTTTTTGACGGATGGTTTCCTTTGTCCAGCCACCCGCATGAAAATAAGCCGCATGCTCGGGGCAGATCACCACCACCGGTTCGCCTTGGGAATAGAGATTATTGCAACCGAGCGTCGCCATGGAATCCGCAAAGACTTCTAAAATATCCTCCGGTGCTGTGCGCATGTTCTCGGTCATGCTGTGGGGTGCTTCACATTGAACTACGGTGACAACGCTATCATCCGGCTTATACCCTCGGTCCACGTGGACCGCGTCCCACGGATTGGCCGCTTGGTGCTCGGCAATGCAATAGGTGAATTTGCCAGGATGGGCGTGTTGGGCGAAATCGACGACGGCCGGGATGGCGCCGCCTAAATTAAGGTGGGTAAGCCTAAGCGCGCGACCTATCGTGGCGTTGGACCGCCAACCGGGACCGAAACAGCCATTGCCATAATTTATGTTGAGGTCTTTGACGATGGGCCCACTGACAATAAGCAGCGGTGCCGCCGCATGTGTTGTGGTTTGCCGATGGTGGAGGCCATAGCGTTCCTCCAGGGTTGCTTCCAGGGCGGCAATGATAACCGGTAAATACTCAGGCTTGGCACCAGCCATCACGGCATTGACCGCGACCTTCCGGAGCGTGGCCTTGCCTTGGAAAGGCGGCACTTCGCCAATCAAGCTATCAGGGTCGCGCCACGGCATCCCGGTCAACATTTTCTCAATGCGCTCCTCGGTGGGTGGAATAATCGGTAAACCATCGGTCCAGCCCTTTTCATAGAAATGGTCGTTGACCAATTCCAGGTCGTCAGGCAGACGTACTTCTCCGGACAAAAGCTCATTGATAGGCTTTACCGCCATTTATTTTCCTAACGTGCGACTGCGTGTTCGGGCAGCGGAAAAATTTTTTCGGTAAACTCCGCCGCGAGTACATCGCTCGGTGTCGTCAAAATTCGAACCACTTCGGATGCGGCATCGTGGCCCCGCCCTCTAACCACATCCAAATCCCGGTGGCCGAGTGGATGGGGGAGAAGGTGAATGGGCAGGCCAGGATAATTGAGCTGGCTCGATACCGCTTGTGCCAACGTACAAAAGGAACAGCTAATCAGTGTAACGGTTGGGATCCCTTGAGATTCAAGGGCCACGGCGTCATGGACGCTCCACGGGGAGGACGAACCTCAATGACCTACACCACTAACGGCAACATCGATCGATGATGCCATTTGGTCAATGAAGGGAGCGGCTTTCGAGGGAAAGCCTTTGCGCCAAAATACGACCTCTTCCACACTATGATCGTTTTCAAGGGTCTCGCACAAGCCATCCATGACATGGTCGGTAAATTCTTTACCGTTGTCTAAAAGACCGACCTTAAGCCCTTTCAAACTATTTGTCCTTTGTGCTAACGACATCGGCGGAACATGACGAACGTCTATGGGTATGTGAACCTGAATTTCCGACATAGGGTCTACTCTCTTTAAGAAATGATTAGCTTGTACGGCCGAATATTTCGAGCCGTTGCTCGACTATAACTGAATTAACTGATTATCCAACCTAGTGGCGTGAGGTGTTTTTTCTGTGGTCTCAGCTCGTTTATCTTGATCTGTGTCTTGGGAATTGTTCAGCACTTGATGACGCTCTAACATCCACGCGGTATGCTGCATTTATATTTCAAAGTTAATTTGCCCTGGCCACTGCAATAAAAAGCAGGCGTCATTAATCAGTCGGTTTTAAGAGAATTGGTTTTCCAAGTCTGATATGACCGTTTCTAGAGGTTTCACGTCGCCTAGCTTCATATCGATGTCGAACAGGCTAGCGAGATGGGTGGCTTTGCTCAAATCGCTACAGCCTTCTTCAATCACGGTCACACGAAAATTGAGTGCAAATGCGTCGGTGACGCTGGCGCGAACACAGCCGCTCGTGGTCATGCCGCAAACAACCAGTGTGTCTATGGCGTTGTAGCGAAGCCAGGCATCAAGCGGCGTGCCAAAAAAGGCCGAGCTTTTATTTTTATAGACGATCACATCATCTTCTGTTGGCCTGTAAGACGTCGGCCACTCGTCTGCATCGGCGTCGTAGGCGATACCGGGGTCGTTATTTTTTGGTGTTCGCAATGTTTCGTAGCGATTATTGCGCATACCCATTTTGACCCGATGATCCCGCTTGTCGCGCCGCACATAATAGATCGGCATTTCTAAACGACGAAATGTTGCGGTGATCGCGGCAATGGTCCTTTCTAAAGCGTCTGGGTCAAGGGCGGCGCAAAACGGGTACTTGGGATTGATGAACAAATTGTGGCTATCTACATTTAGCAAAGCGGGCCTTTTGCCATACCCAATATCAGCGCCATGCCCGGCTGCCCGATAGCGATCAATATCCTGCGGTGATATGAATCCCGACCATTTTTTCAATTTTCTCATTTAACCCGCCCCTCAAATTTCCATATTCATATTACTATGTATATGGCGACTGTTTGGATTACCTAACTATTGGGTAATTCTAAAGCGAAGGGCGGTAGGAATTATTATTTGCAGTTTAGTAGGTCTATAAGCACCGCCAAATTGAGATTTAAGGTATGCGACTAGAATTTGAGAATGAATAGAGCCTGGATCGATTGGAGAACTTTCTCCGCCGACCGTTAGCCCGAGGCTGGCTTTGCTTTTAATAAGTCAAGTGCATTTAAGTTCTTGACACTTTGATGGATTTTGAAAAAAATAGCCATTCAATACGGCAATATTACCGTCTGTGGGAGGGTTGCCGGTGGTGTTAGGCAATCTGTGTAGGGATAAAAATAAAGACCTGAGCAGAAAAAATGCTGAAACCATCCTTTGCCATTTAGGCGAAGAGCCTGCCCGCGGCAGTGTTAGGGAGGCATAATATGTCTGTACGTAAACTTATGGCTGCTGCCGCATTAGGCGGTGGTGTAGCTTTGGCGCCTATGGCGGCGTCGGCTGCTGATTTCAGCGGCAAAACCGTTACCATTATTGTCCCGTTTAAAGAAGGCGGCGGCGCAAGTCGTTATGGTCGGACTTGGCAACCATTCCTGGCCAAGTATCTGCCTGGTAAACCGAAGATCGTAGTTCTCAACAAGCCGGGCGGTAGCTCGATTTTGGGTGCGAACTATTTTCAAAAGCAAAAGGGCGATGGCCTGACGATTCTGACTTGTTCGACCTCGACTATGACTAGTTTCCTGTTTGGCGGTAGCAAGGTAAAATATGATCCGAACTCCTGGCGGGTTGCTATTGCTAATCCGCTTGGCACGGCTTTCTATGCTCGTTCGGATCAAACTGGTATCCAAGGCAAAAGTGCTAAGAACGATGTTCAAGCGCTTCGTAAAGCGAACCTCGTGTTCGGTGCGAAGAACAAAACATCGGCTGAACTTCGTGCTTTCTTGGCCTTTGACATACTGGGCTTCTTTCCGAAGCCGGTCTTCGGTCTCTCCACAGGCAAGCAACGTAAAGCGATCCTGCGCGGTGAGTTGAATATCAACTACGACAGTGCGGCGAAATATAATAAGTCCGTCACAAAATGGATCAAAAAAGGCACCGTTACGCCTCTCATGAACCTCGGTCTGTTGTTACCGGACGGCTCGGTTGTCAAGGATCCGTTCCTCGGCGCAGAAAGCCCAAGTGTTGTGGAAATGTATCAATCCGTTCATGGTGGTAAGAAACCGTCTGGCACCCATTGGGAAGTTCTCAAGAACTTCATCGCGATGGGCGTGAGTGCTTCTAAGTCTATGGCGTTACCGCCGGGCACGTCTGACGACGTTTACAACACCTATGTCGACACTTTCAAGAAGATTTACAAGGACCCGAAGTTCTTGGACATCGTCAAGAAGGACATGGGTAAGTATCCACATTCGTTCGGTAAAGACGCGCAGGCCGTGATCAAGTTCGCGACCACGATGACGCCTGCAAACAAAAAATGGATGAACGCTTGGCTTGAGAAAAAGTTTGGCGGAAGTTCCTAAGTTCTTAGTTAAGGGACCGGCGCTTAGTCTGCGCCGGTCCTTATTTTTTGAGTTTTTTTTAAGATAATTTATGACTTAGTTAATTCTCGAATCGGGAGGGTGGTCCAATTTCTATTGAAGAAGCTGCAATAGCCGCACTATCACAAATTTTCACCATCACGCACATTTTTGCGCTCGCAGGCGGTGTGTTTTTGGGATTGTGTGTTGGTATCCTGCCCGGCCTAGGTGGCACGGCCGGTCTTTCCCTCATCTTACCATTCCTATTCGGCGTTGAGCCGAGTTTGGCGCTGGCCATGATGATTGGCCTCCAGTCGGTAACCGCGACGTCTGATACCTTCCCGTCCGTCTTGATGGGAATACCGGGTACGGCGAGTTCGCAGGCTACTGTGATGGACGGTTTCCCGATGTCGAAGCGGGGCGAAGCGGCCCGGGCGTTGTCTGCAGCGTTTGTTTCGTCCATGTTCGGTGGCATTTTTGGCGCCGCCGTGCTTTCCGTGGCGGTGTTCTTCGCCATTCCGCTTATTCTCGCTATGGGTTTTGCTGAGCAGCTGATGTTAATTGTGCTAGCTCTGACTATGATCGGCATGTTGACCGGCGCTAGCGTAACAAAAGGCCTGGCCTCTTGCGTGCTTGGTTTGGCGCTGGCTGTCCTTGGGCCGGCACCAATGACCGCTGAGTTGAGAATGGGCTTTTTGGACCTGGGCAGTGGTTATTTCCTTGATACGGTCAAGCTCGTAGTTGTAGGCCTCGCAATGTTTGCATTGCCTGAAATAGTTGACCTTCTTCGTCGGCATTGGACCATTTCTGAAGATGGTGCGCTCGGCGATATCAAGGGCGGCTGGATCCAAGGCGTCACGGACTGGGCCAAAAACTGGTGGTTATCGTTGCGTTGCGCGGCGATTGGTTGCCTCGTAGGCGCGTTGCCGGGGCTCGGTGGCTCGGTGGTTGATTGGATCGCTTATGGTCACGCCATTCAAACGACCGATAGGAAGGACGAATACGGAACTGGCGACGTGCGCGGCGTTATTGCGCCGGAGTCAGCAAATAACGCGAAAGAAGGCGGGGCCTTGGTGCCGACGCTTCTGTTCGGTATTCCTGGTTCGGGCAGTATGGCCATTCTTCTGGGCGGTTTTGTGCTGATAGGTATTGAGCCGGGCGTTGAAATGGTGACCGAGCAGCTTGATCTCGTTTATGTGATGATTTGGTCGGTTGGTCTTGCCAATGTCATTGGCGCCGGCACATGTGTGTTTTTCGCAAACCATATCGCCAAATTGACAACCCTTCGTTATTCGATGGTCGCACCATTTATGTTTGGGCTTATTTTCTTCGCTGCTTTTCAGGCGACCCGCCATTGGGGCGACTTGGTCATGCTAATGGTACTCGGCACGCTTGGCGTTTATATGAAGCGCTTCGGCTGGCCACGCCCGGCTCTGTTGATCGGTTTCGTATTAGCGGACAAGGTGGAGAAAGGTGTTTACCTCACCTACACTGTTCACGGGATGAATATGTTCACCAAGCCGATTGTGCTTGTTCTCATTGTTCTCACAATTGCGTCAATCGTTGCAGCGGCCCGGTTCAAACCGAAAATGGCTGAAATGACAGAGGATAGTCCTCATACGCACCTAAAAAAGCGCCCGG
>Ga0315315_10003404_pt1 | contig 14602 bp, 15 predicted proteins | sample M140m3416metaG_FD_203699 | JGI IMG/M metagenome (GOLD analysis project Ga0315315, IMG submission 203699) | Ammonia-oxidizing marine archaeal communities from Monterey Bay, California, United States - M1 40m 3416 | ecosystem: Environmental > Aquatic > Marine > Intertidal zone | place: USA...
TTCTTAAATTTTTTATTTTTTATAATTTCCTGAACTTTTTTTATTGCCCAAACAAGCTCTTCTGGATTCTGAAGAGAATGGGTTCCCAGTCCATCATAAAGCTTATTGCCACCAGAGTCTATATTGGTATTTGCTTGAAGAAACTTTAGTAGATCAATTTCATTTTTTTTTATTGAAAAGTTTTTTTTAAGGAAATTATTTAACATTTAAAGAGCTAATTTTTAAAATGAATATTAAACATTTTGATCTATATCTAACTTTTATGGATTATTGTCAATGAAATTATAATCATGACTTGATTTAAATTAAATGATGATAAATATTATAAAATTAAATTAATCAAATGAGCAATAAATTAATTAAAAAATTGAGCAAAAACCAATCAAAATTTTTACTTAGTTTAAGAAATAATAAGCTTGTAAGAAACTATTCTCAAAATAAAAAAAAAATAAAATTAAATGATCATAAAAATTGGATTAAACAATTTTATAAAAATAAAAGAAATAAATTAATTATAATTTACAGAAATAAATTGATGATTGGTTACGTAAGGATGGAACTAAATTATTCAAAACTCAAAGTTTCATGGGCCTTAAAAAAAAATTTTCATAATAAAGGTATTATGTCAAAAGAGTTATTAAATGCTACAAAAAATAAACTTAAGAAATATAAATGTTTAATTCACAAAAGAAATTTAGCCTCGATTAAGGTTGCTAAAAAAGCAAAATTTATCTTAAAAAAAAATGATGGCACATATTACTTATTTACTAAAAATTAAATTTACTATAAGTGAAAAAAACTTAATGATGTGTGTAAGTCAGGTTCCATTATATTAGGTTTTCTAAAAAAATTGATATGAGCTCCAATTTCTGCATTATTCCAATGAGATTTTTTATCTAAAATTCTTCTAATTAGCTTTAAATCCATTTCGCAAAAAATTTTTCTTTTTAAGTCAGAGCCACCATAAATTTTTATATTTTCATTTTTGATTTTTATAAAAACGTTCGACTTAATCTTTATTTTAAATTTCTTTATATTTTCCTCAAATTTTTTTCTTGCAATTAAAATATCTTTTTTTAAAAGATCAATTTTTGGTGCTGGATCTAATTCATATTCATATTTTTTTGAACTAATTTTTTTTATATATTTTTTCATTTCTGATTTATTAATTTTTTTATATTTATTTAATGATTGTTGTTTGAAAATATCGTATTTGTTGTTCTCTCTAAGACATATAATTTTATATTTTTTATTTAATTTTTTTTTTAGATATTCTGCACAATCTTCGAGAGTTGTAGTACCTAAATAGCCATTCTTATAATGATGTTTACCTCCTAGAATATAAGATCCAGCAAAAGGCAAAATTGTTTTTGGATTTAAAATTGGTATAATTTTACACAAATGATCAAAATTTCTTTTTAAAATTCTGTGATGTTCTAATTTTTTCTGTTTAATACTTAAATTGTCAAAACAAGATGGGTATGGTCCTGCAGCATTATAATTGAGCATAGCAAAATCTATTTTCTTAAACTTTTTATTAAGCATTTTACAAGAATTTATGTCAGGAGTGTTATCATTAAAATTAATTGCCTTGCTAATTCCATCATCTAAGACTAATGCACTATCAATCAAATTACCAAGTAGAGACTCTTCAAAAATATGTTTTGAAAAAGGTTTATAGACAGTTAATTTAAATTCTTTAAATGCCTTGGTTTCATTATTTTTAATTTCAATTAAATTTTCATAACCCATTTTAAGAAGATTTCTTTTTAAAAAATTTGGACCCTCATCTAAGATTATAATTGGTATTTTTTTATTAAAATTAAAATTTCTATCATCGAAATGATCTGGATGGATATGACTTATATAAATGGCATCAATTTTTTGTATGTTATTTAATTTTGTTTTTAATGGAGGGTAATGAAACCAGCTACCTTCAAAAACACCATCAACTATCCATGGATCACAAAGAATTTTAGTTCCTTTGTTTCCGTAAAATATACCTCCAGCGTTTCCAATAAACTTAAATTTCATAAATTAATAATATTCTACAACTGTATTTAGTTAAATTACCAATATGAGTTATTGTTTATATTTTAAAAAAAAAAATTAAATAAGACAAAAAGTCATTCAACAAGCTATTAAAGATATCATTTTAAAGGATTAACTGTTAATATATTATTAATTATAACAATATTGAAAAATTATCATGAAGTTTTCTATTTATGTAATTATAATTTTATTCACTTTAAGCAGTAAATCATACGCTTATTTAGATCCAGGATCAGCTGGAATAATTCAAATGTTGTTAGCTGCAATTGCAGGAGCTTTTGCAAGCTTATTAATATATTGGAATAAATTTAAAAATTTTTTGTCTAAGATATTTAAGAAAAAAAAAGCTGACGAAGAACAAGATTCACAATAAAAAATTGAAAAAAAATTTCACAAAAGCTGAAACTTTAAACTTTATAAATCAAAATTTCAAAAAATATAAGATTAAAAACATTTTAATTCCACATTTTATTTTTTTTTCAAAATCTGAATTTAGAAAAAATAAAAAAAAAACTATTTTAGAAATAAAAAAAAAATTTAGAAAAAAAAAAATTATAATAAGATCTTCATCTTTATCAGAAGATAATGAAAATTTAAGTAATGCAGGGAAATATTTAAGTATTTCAAATTTGAGATCTGACTCAAAACTTGTAGAGCAGAGCATTGTAAAAATTATCAAAAAATTTGATTCTCCCAAAGACCAAATTTTAGTTCAGGAATTAATCGAAAAAACAGAAATGTCAGGTGTAATATTTACACGAGAGCCAAATTATAATTCTCCATATTATATAATTAATTATGATACTTCAGGAAAAACCAATATCATTACTTCTGGTAAAAATAATAATTCAATTCAAACAATTTGTATTTTTAGAAATAAAATTGATTTTAATATTAAATTTAGAGGCTTACTTAAAAGCATTAAAAGTTTAGAAAAAATAATGGGCACAGACAGAATTGATATAGAATTTGCCAAAAAAAATAATAAATGGATATTGTTTCAATGTAGACCACTTCCTGGACATTATGTTAAAGAAAATATTGACATTCAAATAAATAAATCACTAGTAAACATAGAAAAAAAAATTAATAAATTAAAAAAAAAAAATCCTACTATTCAGGGAGATACCACATATTTTAGTAATATGGCTGATTGGAATCCAGCTGAGATGATTGGTGTAAAACCAAAAACGCTTGCAATGAGTTTATATTCTGAATTAATTACTGATTCAGTGTGGAGTATACAGCGGAAAAATTATGAATATAAAGATGTATCCCCAAATGTATTAATGGTAAATTTAGCAGGCTCGCCTTTTATAGACTTAAGAACAGACTTTAACTCATTTTTACCCAATGGACTGAATCTTTCTTTAGAAAAAAAAATTATAAATAATTATCTACAAAATTTAAAAAACAAAACATATTTACATGATAAAATAGAATTTGAACTTATACCAACATGTTATGATTTGAATATGTTGAATAGCAATTCAAATTTTTTAAATAAAAGTAATAAAAAAAAATATTTTTCAAAGATTAAAAAAACCACAAACTATATTTTAAATCCAAAAAATTCTTTGCTAGACAATGAAATATCTCAAATAAATAAATTGGAAAAAAAGATAAAAGAAATTAATGAATTTAAGATAAGTGAAATACAAAAAATTTTTTTTTTAATAGATGATTGTAAAAAATTAGGAACCTTGCCATTTTCAGGTATTGCCCGAATAGCTTTTATATGTACAAAAATTCTAAGATCACTTTTAGATAAAAGATTAATTGATCAAAAATTTGTTGAAAAAATTTACTTATCAATACCCACTATCACAAAAAAAATGAATAAAGATTATATTAAAGCTTTTAAATCAAAAAATTATAAAAAAAAATTTTTATTAAATTATGGACATTTAAGACCTTTGACTTATTCGATAGCATCTAAAAATTATAAAGAGGGATTTCATCATTATTTTTCTAATAAAATTTTAAATACAACAACTGTTTTTAAAAAAGATTTCAAAATAAGTAATAAATTGAATAATAAAATTTCTAATATTTTCAAGAAAGAGAAATTAGCAGTTAATTTCAAAGAATTTATTAAATTATTACAAAAATCTATTGAATATAGAGAATATAGTAAATTTATCTTTTCTAAATCAATTAATTCAGTATTCGAGAATTTAATTAAATTTACTAAAAAATTAGACATAAATAGAGAAGACTTAGAATATATTTCGATAAAAAAAATATTAGATTCATACAGTGTATTGGAAACAGAAAAACTTGCACTCACATTGAAAAGAGAAATAAGAGACAATAAAAAATCTTATGAGATTTTAAGACAAATTAAATTTCCAGATTTTATAACCTCTGCTAATGATGTGTATTATCATCAAATAAAAGCTAGTAGAGGTAATTTTATTACTAATAAGAAAATTTCCGGAAATTCAATTTATTTAAAAGAAATGAATAACTTAAAAATGTTAAATAAAAAAATTGTTATCATTGAAAATGCAGATCCTGGATTCGATTTTATTTTTTCTTATCAAATAAAAGGTTTAATAACAAAATACGGAGGTGCAAACTCCCATATGGCCATAAGATGTTTAGAATTAGATATTCCAGCAATCATAGGCATAGGACAAAACGGATTTGATAAAGTGTGTAACTCAAATTTTATAGAATTTGATTGTGAACAAAAAACATTTAAAATTATTAATTGATGAAAAATATTCTCATAACTCAAATTGTTAATTATAGTAAAAAAAGAGGATATCAATATTCATTATCTAAAGAGTGGATTGATTATTCTGCCAAGATAGGAATTAACTTGATTCCATATTCATACAATTTTTCAAAAAAAAATTTAACAAATTTAAAAATTGGTGGAGTGATTTTTTCAGGAGGAAATGATCTTAATTTCTTAAAAAAAAAAAAAGAAAATTATTTTAGAGATAAAGAGGAAATAAAACTACTTAGATTTTTTTTTAAAAAGAAAATACCAATTCTAGGTATTTGTAGAGGATTTCAACTAATTGCGCATCAATTTGGGGGTAATGTTGTTAAGACAAAGTTTCATGTTAAAAAAAATCATAAAATTAATATTATAAAAAAAGACTTTTTTAAAAAAAAATTACTTTACGTTAATTCTTACCACAATTTTTCAGTTAATCATTTACCAAAAAATTTTGAAATAATTTCTAGGCACAATGATAATAGTATAGAAATAGCAAAATATAGTAATAAACTTTTTTGTTTGATGTTTCATCCTGAACGTAAAAATTTTTCACAAAAAATAATTGATCAATATTTTAAGAAAATATTAAAGATAAAATGAATATTGTATTTTTAGCAGCTGGTAAGAGTTCCAGAATTTATAAAGAAGTCGGCAAACCAAAATGTCTTTTAAAAATTAATAACCAATCAATAATTTCAAGTTTATTAAAAAATTTAAGAGGTCTTAACATTAAAAAGATAAATATTGTTGTAGGTTTCAAATCTTATTTAATTAAAAAGGAATTGAAAAAGAATAAAAAAATAAGTTATATTTATAATAAATACTACAATTCAAGAGAGATGTTATACTCATTGATTTTAGCTTTAAAGAAAATAGATGACGATATCATTTTTTCTTACACGGATATTATATATGATCGAAGTATTATAAAAAAATTAATCTCTAAGAAAAATAATATTTATTTACCAATATTGAAAAATTGGAAGAATGTTTGGATAAAAAGAAAAAAAGAAATCAAATCAGATGCAGAAGACCTTCAAATTGATAAAAATAGTAATTTAAAAACTATAGGTAAAAAAATTACTGATATTTCAAAAGTAAAATATCAATTTATGGGTCTTGTGATGATTAATAAAGAAAATAAAAAAGAGATAATTAGATTATATAATTCAGCGAAAAATAATAAAAAAATCCATTTAACCAATTTTCTTAACTTAATCGTAAAAAAAAAAATTAACATTAAATGTTTGAAATATCTTAAAAATTGGTATGAGTTTGATGACATCGATGACTATCTAAACTATAAGAAAAAGCTTTGATTGATTTATTATCTGACATAACTACATTATTTAAAATATATAGAATTCAGACAAATATAAAATTTTGTTTTTTCGTGGAAAATAATTTTATTTATCAGTATTTAATCCCCTATATTGAGAAAAAGAAAAATAATAACACAATTATTGTTTCCTTTGAAAAATTGAAAATACAAAAAGAAAAAAAAAGAGTTTTTGTATTTAAAACAACCTTTTTTAGAAGTTTATTTTTTTTAACTCACAAAGTAAAATTTTTAATTACTTCAACACCTGATTTAAATAATTCTTTATTTAAGAAATCAAAACATAATTTAACAAAATATATTTATATTCAGCATTCACCATTAAGTTTAACTAAAATTTATGATGAGAAGGCTTTTTTATTTTTCGATGCAGTACAAGTAGTTAATGTTTTTCAGTATGAAGAGTTAAAAAAGATTAATCAATTTTATAAAAAGAAAATTAAGCCTTTTAAATCTAAGTATCTTTTTTTAAATGAAAAAATTTCTCAAAAAAATTTCGAAGAAGAAAAAAAAGTCTTGATAGCTCCAACCTGGCATACAAATTTTTATGAATTAGATTTACACAAAAAATTAAAAAAGATTTTTGATGAAACAGGAATTGATTATATTTTAAGGCCTCATCCAATGTCTTTTAAAAAAGAGGAAATTTCAATCAATGAATTAAAAAAACATAATATAAATTTTGATACAAATAACGAATTAAATTTTAAAAAATATTCACACTTAATTACTGATTGGTCTGGTATTTTTGTTGAATACTCTATTATAAATAAAAAATTTTCTATTTTAATTAATACAAAACAGAAAATCAGGAATATTAATTCAAATAAATTTCCAGACTTACCAATAGAAATTCTAGCGAGGGATATTTTAGGAAACAGTTTGGAAGTGGATAATATAAAAGATATAAAAAAATTTATTTATCAAAATAATATTGATGAAAAAAATATTATTAGTAAATTTTATGATAAAAATTTTTTTAATTAAATGAAAATTGTAAAAATTATAAACTTTTATTATAAATTGTTGCATCTTGTTAATTTTGATAGCCATAGAAATTTTAGAAAAAAATTAATTTCACAAAATAACTCAAAAAAAGATAATCTTTATGATTATGGAGAAGGTATGTTTTATCAAAGTATACCACCAATAAAATTAAACGGTTTGAGAGATACAAAAAAAAGATTAAAAAAATTAAGATTGGATTATTACTTACAAGACAAAACAGTATTAGATATTGGAACAAATATAGGAGCCATACCCTTATCAATGAAAAAAAATTTTAAAGAATTTGTTGGTATTGACCATAATTCCGATGTTATTGATATAGCAAATAAGGTTAGAGATTACTTGAATATTGAAAACATAAAATTTATTTGTGGAGATTTTATGAAATATAATTTTGAAAAAAAATTTGAAGTAATTTTATCATTAGCTAATCACTCTACATTTGACAAAGGGATTAATGATACTAATTATTATTTCGAAAAAGTTGGAAAAATTTTAGAAAAAAAAGGAATTCTTATATTAGAGTCACATTCTCCATTATATGAAAAAACATCATCATATTTGCATTTAGTTGAAATACTCCAAAATGATTTTGATATTATTGAAAAAGGCAATTATGAATTTGGAAATTACTATGACAAAAATAGAAAATTTCATATTTTAGTAAAAAAAAATTAATATGAATAAAAATATAGGATTGATAATTAGTGAAAATCCGATAAGCCGTTCTTATATAAATATTCTCAAAAAAAATAATTTTAAATTAAAGTATTTAATTTATTTATCAAAACCAAAATTCTATTTTAAAATAATTTCTGCAAGAATTGACTTTTTAAAAAAGAACTCTTTTGCTATCCATTTTTTAAAAAATGATGATATTTTAAATCTTACAAATCAAATTGAGAATTATTTTAGTTTTGAAAAAAATTTTTGTTTGAAAATGTATAATTTTAATAACATTTTTGATATTGCTGATAAAATACATTTTATTTCTGATGAAAATATCAATAGTTTTAAGTTAATAGAATTTTTTAAAAAAATTCCAAAAACTACTTTTATAAATACGGGCAATCAAATTTTAAAAGATGTTTTGAATACTGGTCATGAATTTGTTCATATACATTCAGCCTATTTACCAAATATAAAAGGTGCAGATGGATCACTATGGCAAATTAAAAAATATGGAAATATAGGGGCAAGCACTTTTTATATGAATAGAGGGATTGATACTGGAAATTTGATTTTTAGGGAAAAATTAGAACCTCCAAAACTTAAATTAAGAAATTATAAAAAATATTCAACATTAGATCTTTATAGAATTTGGTTCAGCTTTTTTGACCCATTATTAAGAGGATATCAATTTCAAAAATTTGTTAATAAAAATTTTAATTTTGAAAAGTTTACCTATCAAAAAAATGACAACGAAAGTAGTGAGTACTTTTCCTTTATGAACGATGATTATAAAAGGGATATTTTTAATGGTATATTTAACGAAGATTATTAATTTATATAAATGACCTTAAATAATTTTATTGAAAAAAGATTCTTCTTGTTTGTTTTATTCATTCCTTTTATCGAATTTATTAACAAAAATTTTAACGATATAACAAGAGAAATACTTTTATTTTTTTTTATTTATTCAACTTTAATTTTAATAGTAGTTCTCTTTATTTGTTATTTAGCAAACAATTTTTTTGATAAAGAAAATAAGAATAATGTTAATTTTTTGTTATCAATTAGTTTTTATGCTTGCTTTAAATTCGAATTCTTCAAAAGTTTTTTAACCAATTATAATACAAGTTATGATGGTGAAATTTCATTAGTGATAATCTTGATAATTATTTTTATTTTTTTCATTTTAAATAGTTATTCATTTATAAGTAAATTATTAAAAATTTTTCTCCTAAGTTATTTTTTTATAATTAGCTCCCAATTAGTTTATGATTTTTTTAAGAAAGATTTTAAATATTCTGATATTTCATTAAAATCACAATCTTATTTTTCTCAAAATCAATTAGATAAAATAAAAGATAAAAGAAATATTTATTATGTAGTTGTTGACGGAATGACATCATTAACTAATTTTGAAGAGAAATTTAATGAAAAAAATAGTTTGTTTAGAAGTTTCATAAAAGAAAAAAATCTCAGTTATTATGATACTAATTCAGCGTACACTTCAACTCTTACTAGTTTTACATCTGTTCTGAATTTAAATTATACTTATAATGAAGATGAAAAATTGTTTGATAGATCAAGAATGTTTCCTGAAACTATGAAGCCTCACTTAGTTTATAATTACCCATTATTTCAAATTTTAAAATCTTTAGAAATAAATTTTTTTTGGGAGGGTGTACCGCATCCTGGAACATGCATTCAATATAATTTAGATTTTTGTCTTGATTATAAAAAAAAAAATAGATCAGTTATTTTTTTTGACCGATTTAAGATGAATAGATTTATTTTATTTGCATTCCTTAAAAATACTCCTGTAGAGTCTATAATGTATAGATTTGATCTTTTCAAAAAATATAGAAATAATTACCCCGAGTTTGAAGAAAATAATTCAATTGATAAATTTCTTATTAAAATGAATAATTTTAATTATAATGATAAATCTTATTTTTTTTTAATACATCATTTATCACCTCATGAACCTTTTATTTATAAAAAAGACTGTTCATATCAGGATCCTAAAAAAAGTTTAAAAATTTATCCTGAAGGATATAAAGACGCCTATCAATGTGTATTAAAAAAAATAATGAAATTAATTGAATTTGTCGAGGAAAAAGATCCAAAAGCAGTTTTGGTTATTCAAGGTGACCATGGCGGTGGATTCGGTAAGAACGATTTGGAGATTCAACAAGATGTACTTAAAACTTTTACATTACTTAAAATAAATGACACTCATTGTAAAAATTTTGATTTATCTAATAAATTAGACATGATAAATACTGCGAGATTATTACTAAGTTGTGCTACAAACCAAGAACCTAATTTACTTGAAAAAAAAAGTTATTTAAAAATAAATGATAGATTAGTTGAATATTAAAAATTCAACCAAATTTGATAATATGGTAAGAAAAAAAAAATGTATTTTCTTTGATCGAGATGGGACTTTAATCGATACTCCTAAAAGTAGACAAAATAAACCTAAATCCTATAACAATCTAAATCAAATACATTTAAAGATGGAAGTTATAGACGTTTGCCTGAAGTTAAAAAAAAATTATTTACTTATGCTTTTGACAAACCAACCTGACGTGAAAAGAAAAAAAAATTCAAAGATAAATGTTACAAACATAAATTTATACTTAAAAAAAAAACTTTTTTTAGATTATATATTAGTGGATTATTCTGATGATGAAAAAAATTTTTTTAGAAAACCTAATCCCGGAATGATATTTTTTGCAAAAAAGAAATTTGATCTAGATTTAGAAAAAAGCTATGTAGTTGGAGATAGATGGCGTGATATTGATGCGGGTTTTGCTGCTAACTGTAAGACAATTTTTATTGATAAAAATTACGATGAAAAACTTAATCATGAACCAGATTTTAGAGTAAAAAATTTCAAACAAATATTAAGATATATTAAATAGATGAAAATATTAGTAACTGGAGCAGCGGGTTTTATAGGTTTTCACCTTTGTAAAAAATTGATCGAAAAAAAAAATCATGTAATAGGAGTAGATAATTTAAATAATTATTATTCTGTTAAATTAAAAAAGGATAGAATTAAATTTTTAAAAAAAAGTAAGTTTAAAAGATATTTTAAATTTAAAAAATTGGATTTAAAAAAATCCAAACAACTCAATAATTTTTGTATTAGTAATAATATTGATACTATAATACATATGGCAGCCCAGGCAGGAATAAGATATTCCTTGAAAAATCCCAGAGATTATCTTGAAAATAATGTGGGGGGTTTATTTAATTTAATGGAGGTTGCTAGAAAAAATAAAATTAAAAAATTTATTTTTGCTAGTTCCAGTAGTATTTATGGCTCTAGTACAAAGGCGCCTTTTAAAGAAAATTTTGATACTAGCAGTCCATTACAATTCTATGGAGCTACAAAAAAAGCCGGTGAAGTTTTTTTAAAAACTTATAATTATTTATATAATTTTCCAATTGTATGTTTGAGATTTTTTACAGTATATGGCCCATGGGGAAGACCAGATATGGCTATTTTTTCTTTTACCAAAAATATACTCTTAAATAAAAAGATTAATATATTTAACAAAGGAAAGCTCATTCGAGATTTTACTTATATTGATGATATTATTGATGGAATAATTAAATCATTAACAAAGAAAAACAAAGGTTTTAAAATATATAATTTAGGAAATCAAAAACCAATAAAATTGATGTATTTGATTAAATTAATAGAAATTAATCTTAAAAAAAAGGCAAAAATTGTATTTTCAAATTACAAAAAAACAGAAATGACTAAAACACACTCGAGTAATAAAAAAGCTTTAAAAGAGTTAAATTATAGACCCAAAATAAAAATAGAAAAAGGTTTAAAAAAATTTACTGAATGGTATTTAAATTATTATGAAAAATAAAGTATTTATTATTGCAGAAATCGGTTGGAACCATATGGGCAATATGCGTTTAGCAGAAAAGATGATTAGTTCAGCAAAAAAAGCAGGTGCAGATTTTTGTAAATTCCAAACTTGGAAAGTTAAAAGATTAGTAAAAGGGTCATGGGATACTGATGGGAGAAAACAAATTTATGATAAAGCAGAATTAACTGATAAAAAACACTATGAGCTTAAAAAAATATGTAAAAAATATAATATAGGTTTTTTCACTTCAGTATTTAATTTGGATGATCTTCCTTTATTAAGAAAGATCAATAAAAAAATTATTAAAATTCCAAGTCATGAAATTTATAATATTCAATTGATTTCTAAATGTCTAAAAAACTTTAATAAAGTCTTGATATCAGTTGGTGCCTCAAAATGGCATGAAATAAAAAAAATTTCTAAACTTAAAAATTTTAAAAAAAAGGCTATTTTAATGCATTGTGTTTCCAGTTATCCGTGTGAACCAAATAATTTAAATTTTAAAAAATTTGAAAATATAAAAAAACTAAGTCCAATATATGGATATAGTGGACACTATAATGGTACAGACGATGCCATTGTTGCTATAAGTAACGGTGCAAAATATATTGAAAAACACTTTACAGTTAACAAAAAACTTCCAGGAAGAGACAATAAGTTTGCTATATTACCTAGTGACATGATGAGGATTTCAAAGTTCAGAGATTTCTATACTAAAAGCTATAAATTTAAAGGATTAAATGTTCAAAAGTGTGAGATGGATATATATAAAAATTATAGAGGGAGATGGAGTGGAAAATAAAAAAAAAAGTGATTTAAGTGTAATTTTAAGAACCAGAAATGAAGAAAAATGGATTGGACACGCTATTCAATCGATCTTAGACAATCTTTATAAACCAGAAATAATAATAATTGATAATAATTCTAAAGATCAAACTCTTGATATTGTAAAACATTTTATTCAAGAGCCTCATCTTGAAAAAACTGTATCAAAGTATACAAATATTAAAATTTTTTCAATAAACGATTATTCTCCTGGTAAAGCTTTAAATTTTGGGGTTAAAAAATCCACTAAAAAAAATATAATGATAATGTCAGCTCATTGTATTCTGAAAAATATAAATTACGCAAAACATATAAAAGATCTGAAAAAATATGTCGGAATATTTGGTAAACAGAATCCGATTTGGAATGGAAAAAGAATTACTAAAAGATATATTTGGAGTCATTTTGTTGATAAGGAAATAAAAAATATGTATTCAAAATTGGAGAATAGATTTTTTTTTCATAATGCCATTTCAATTTTTCAAAAAAAAATATTATTAAAATATCCATTTCAAGAAAAGCTTGCTGGAAAAGAAGATAGATATTGGGCAAATAGAATAGTTAAAAAAAAAATGAGTTACTTATACGACCCAAGTATTGAGGTAGATCATCAATATACAGAAAATGGAAATACTTGGAAGGGAATAGGTTAGTTGCGAAAAAAAAAATCATCAAAAATCCTATGCATAATTCTAGCACGTAGTGGGTCAAAAACAGTCAAAAATAAAAATATAGCAAAGATCAATGGTAAACCTTTAATTTGGTATACAATTAAAGAAGCTTTAAAGAGTAATGTTTTTGATGAAATTTTAGTATCAACTGACTCTGAAAAATATAGAAAAATAGCCATCAGACTTGGAGCTAAGGTGCCTTTTCTAAGGCCAAAAAAATTATCTACAGGAAAAACAAGGGCTGTTGACTGTCTTAAGTTTACTTTAGAAAAATTTGAAAAAATGACAAATAAAAATTATCCTTACATTGTTGAGCTAATGATTACAAATCCACTTAAAAATTATTTAGATATCCAAAGAGTTGTAAAAAAACAAATACAAACCCAGGCAGACTCTGTAATTGCTGTTCACCAAGTAAATGATGGACATCCAATCCGAGCAAAAAAAATAGTTAACGGAAAGATAAAAGATTTTTGTTTGAAAGAAATTCCTGAAACACATAGACAGCAATTGAAACCAAAAGCATATTTTAGAAGTGGCTCAATATATTCAATGCGAAGAGAAATGCTTTTAAAAGGGATACGCTATGGCACCAAAAATAGTATTGCTTATATCTTACCTAAAGAGAGAATAATCAATATTGATGAAAAAATTGATTTTGAATTTGCTAAGTTCTTAATAGAAAGTAAGAAACGATGAATAAATCAATATTAATAACGCCTCAAGCATTCTTATATTACAAATCTTTGATTCAAAACAAATTTAAAAGATATCAATTTAAATTTGTAAAAGGGCCAATTAATAACAAAAAAAAATTAAGTAATTATCTTAAAAGTGTTGATGCGTGTATTATTGGTTCAGAAAAAATTGATTATAAAATTTTAAAAGATCAAACAAAAATAAAAACTATTTGTAGGTTTGGCACAAATATAGAAAATATAGATGTCAAGCTGTGTAAAAAAAAAAAAATTAAAATTTCTTATTTAAAAAAAAATATTAATGCAAAAGCAGTTGCAAGACATTCTTTAGCATTACTTTTGAGTATAACAAATAATTTAAAATATTATAGTGTAATATCAAAAGAAAATATTTGGATTAGAAAAAAAAATATTTCTCCATTTGACACTAAAATAGGAATTATTGGAATGGGTAATATAGGTAAGATTTTTTTTGGTTACTTAAAAAAATTAGAATTTAAAGTGAATTATTTTTCAAGAACATCTAAAAAAAATTTAAAAGCAAAATATTATAATTCGTTAGAAAAATTAATTAAAAATTCTGATATTTTAAGTATTCATTTGCCATCAAGTGGAAATACAAAAAAACTTTTTTCAAAGAAAATAATGAGACTTCTTAAAGGTAAAATTTTAATTAATACATCAAGAGGTGATTTATTAAATGAAAAAGT
>Ga0315315_10003405_pt1 | contig 14599 bp, 11 predicted proteins | sample M140m3416metaG_FD_203699 | JGI IMG/M metagenome (GOLD analysis project Ga0315315, IMG submission 203699) | Ammonia-oxidizing marine archaeal communities from Monterey Bay, California, United States - M1 40m 3416 | ecosystem: Environmental > Aquatic > Marine > Intertidal zone | place: USA...
AGAAATGCAAGAGGGGCAGCAATCATCGGAACAAAGTCTGCCTTGTGCAACCACCCGCGTAGAAGAAAGCAGCACATCTTCTGATTTAAAACCCGCACAACTTCCGTGCATGACCTCTTTGCACCTGTTGCACACCACCCAAGAGAGAGAATTGTGAAAAGGACCAGACCGGCCACAGATGCAGGCAGCTTCCGACAAAATGGTCGGTTTTGGCCCATGTTTCTGTCCCTCATCATCATTAGTACTGTAAGAAACCAATCTCCTTCGTTTCGTATTTTCCTGCACAAAATTCGGATTACTGTCGGTGCTATCCAAGACTTTTAGGGCTTCATCCGCATTAAGTGCTGTCGACCAAATTGTTGGCTCTGCGCGCGTTGGCAAGCTGGAAGAATAAAGAGACTCCGGGCATTTGTGAGCCAAAACACACGCGATGACTTCAACACTCTTTCCGAGACCCATTGACTCGGCGAGTATGCCAAAGCCCCCCTCTCTTTGAGATTCGCTTTGACCACCGACCATCATGAACCTAGCCGCATCATAGGATTCACTAATCCACCCAGAAAAGGGATTGTAAAACATCGCTTTACCTTCGCGCCCGCGACACCCTTCCCACGCCGGCAGAGGTATTACACGCGTGTCATTAACGCGCACATTGCTGTGAGATTCGTTCCCGGACGGTGGAACAAGTACGACCCAGCATAGTTCCCATGCTCGGTCTCGGTCACGCTCGCTCTCTATTGAGCTGGAGTCAACCCCAGTGCGAGTGGACTTTAGTTTTCCCTCTCGCTTGAGCATCCAGTAGACCGCAGCATCCTGGTACCGGCGTAATTTAGGAACAAGACCCGGGACTTTTAGGGGACAGGAAGCATCTGCACTATTGTCGACTTCTTCGAATGTTTTCGAATGAATGTCGTCGATAACACTGTAGACCATTTTTGCAGTTACGAAATCATTAGAATTCCGTGACTGCATGTTCGAGACATCGCCAATAAGTGAGTTGGGCAAAAGCGCCCCAAGCGCTTCTCTTAGCGTATGCGCATGACACGGTCGAGAATATTTAAGGCTGTTGCACCCAAGCAGTCTTCGCGGTGCAGGAATTGGCGGCGCTCTTGGAAGAACCGAAGGTGAGCATGCCGAAAAAGATAGCGGACAAAGACGAATCACAACGATGCAATCTCTATCGGACCTTATTAGATTCATTTCCAACAGACCATCTGCCACAGCAAGCGAAATCTGCTGATGCTTGCCATGTAGAGCTTCACCCTGCGAAGATATTGTTCCCTCGTTAGAGAGAACTAGTCCGCAATGTGAGAGCACCGTCTCCACTCCTCTTCTTGTCTTGAGCCTTACTGGTTCTCCATCGTTGCATCCCACCAGTTCTGTTTTTGGTAAATGACACCGCAAAATTTCTGTGGAGATAGTGAGCGAATCCGTAGTTGTTGCCCCAGAATCCACATATAGTAGCGTTGCCTCCTCCCTGCGAACAAGTTTGATCTCGACGTGGCCAACACTACTGGCGCCTCTCAGATTCGCTGCTGGGGCTTTTTGTTGCCGTTCATCGTCAGCGCAACCGTTATCTGTTTCATCTAGATCTACATCGTCTAAATTAATCTTCCGTCTGACAGACGCAGCTCGATTGTCCACTTGTGCATCAGACTCTGCATCATGTATCATTCTAGACCCTGAATAACGATTGGGGGTCATTCCGTTATTTTGTTCTAGAACAATATCATCTTCAACGTCAGATTGAGACGGAGACGAAGAACCAAGGACTCTGCGAGGAACCCGGCGAAGGCGCCTCTTTATTATCGCGCCTTTAGAACTCCCTGGGGAGATATTTTGATGCTTAGGCGGAGTCACTGTGGCGACAGGACGAGGAGAAGAAGTGTTTGCGGGCCCTGCAGAACTCGACGGAATAGCAGCCCAGACCGCGCAACCGTCACTCCTCGTGACGAATTCTGAAGGTGATGTCGATATCGCTGCCGCTCCAACTGTTGTGCTCGGATGTGTCCGTCGACATGGCGCCGCCTGCTTCTTTCTCCCCATGGTTTTCCAATCGTCCAATTGGATTTTCTACTTTACAACGTCTAGTGACAGGTCCCGGCCATGGAAGGAATGGATGGTACTTCTTTTCCTTTCAAATCCGACGTGCGCCATACTGACTTTCTACTTACCCATATGTAATAAGAGTCGGTAGTAGATGACGCAGGTCGGAAAAAGAAAATGATGGACAAGAAAATCAACCTTGAGCTCTTGTAGTCTCGTAGTATACTTGAGAATATTAAGAAATCAATTCATAGAGTTACTGGATATCTTGTACACCAGCGTTTATGATTAAGTACTAGACTAGAGTATACACATTAATAATTTATATTAGAGGTATATACTCAGCTAGTAGTAAGTTTTTATATTACATGGCGCGCACGCGCACTATGTTGAACCAACAGCGCGCCGCCAGCACGCACCAACTCTGTGTCATAATCTTGCAAAACCGACGCAGTGACCCAACGGGTGAAGCATTATTTGCATACACAAGGGCTTTGGGCATTCCACAGTTCAGCTCCCACCCCCAACACTCTATCATGCTAGCTCGTAACCGTACGACTACGCTAGGGGCGATCCTTTTCGTCGCGGTAGGGCTTTTGCCCTCCGCGTGCCTTGGTTTTAGTCCCCATTCGCTATCGCCGGCAGGAAACTGTCGATCATCTATGGCAGGTTTCTTGCTGGACTCCAAGCCTATTTTGACCACATCACTCTCTGCAAAAAAGAAGGGCGGCGATGGCGGTAAGGGCTTTGGCAAAAGCCCCGTTTCTGAGCCGGCTTCTACAGCTGGAGCCGGTGGTATGAACTCGAACGGCACCGCTGGCGATGCCACGCAGTCTTCTCCAGGATTCGGACTCCAGAGCATTGATGATTCCTCCACCAGCGAGGTCAGGGCGCCCCCACCTATCGATATCGACCCAAATCTCCCGCCCGAGCAAAGGACGAAACAGATTCTGCGGCAGCAGTACGGCCTCAAGTCGTCAGCGGAGACTGAGCAGGACGTTGCCAAGCTCCGCCGAGAGATGGAACTGGCAGGCACCCTGAAAAAGAGGAAGGACGGCCTGGAGAAATATCGGCAAATGTCTGATGATGAATTTGACATATTTCAAGTTATCCCCGCTCCCCTTCTCAAGGGTATCGATACGTTCCTCAAGGGCGGCCTAGCAGTCTCTGGCACATTGTTTATCGCCGCGGGCATCGCGATCTGTTTTGAGGCCTATAGTAAGGCGACAGAAACCCCTCTGCCGGAAGGTTGGGACGACTTTATTACAAACACAGTTGAACCGAACTTCACTCCAGGCCTAGGGGTACTGTTAGGTTTCTCAGTATCCTTGGGAGTGTTTGCCTCTGCTCAGCTAGGGAGTGGATCATCCGTCTACTCTGAAGATCCATAGAGACGGAGGGGCGGTTCATCGTCTTGTACGTGACTGAACCATACGAACCTGCCAGGCACACATATATTGAACAACACCGTACTCTCATTCACGATGGAAACAGCTGGGAGAAGGGAAAGGCAGTTAAGGCGGACCGTGTACTTTTGTATCTTGGTAAATAGCAGCATAGCAGGCAAAGCTGATGCTTCATTTTTCTTTTCTTTCACATTAATGAGGCCCAACTACTATTAACGTTACTCCTAGTGTGCATACGAGGTAGAGGTCGTTGTTTAGTACGACGCGTATTATTCATACTACTCTAGCTCATAGCTAGAGTACTACGAGTCGTATGCATAATATAAACATAGAAGGTACTAGTGGGTAGTAGTAATGTACGAGTCGTAATACATAATAATTAGATGGTCAGAGCCCTGGCCGATCTTACAATCAACCCTAGCCCTTATAAAATATATCAGAAAACGGGGCGACCCCTCTTTCTGAGTATTACCCCTACCATACTGGATCTAGTACGTATGTGATGAGTGGTGCTTCTTTCGTCACTCGATTGCCATCGCAGTGGAGAGGAGGCGCCGTCGTCACGTCATCGCTATTTTCTACGCCCCCGTTACTGCACTACTCTGTTCTCCTACTCTAGAGTAGTAAGTCCATGTATGCACATGTACGTAACGTAGCAGAGAGATACAGTAATATCAGTCGCTAGTACTAGTCCACGCTTTCCCCGTGCCGACCCGCCTACCGCGCCACCACAACCTCGACGGCTACGAGAGGCTGAGAGTGGGAAAGGTACCCCCCTGCGCAAGCCATAAGCTACCCAGTGACCTTGCCTCCGCGTCCGCCACGAAAACTGGAACATCACGGAACAAGAAAATGAGGATCATATCCGCTGCTTTTGTAGCGTCAATTCTGGGCACAGTGGCGGCCTTTCAGGCGCCGCGACCAGCTTTCGCCCCAAATGCACAGTCCAAGGCGATATCTTCGACGGCCCTTTCCATGGCAGGCACTGGACCGCTGAACTGCCGCCCTATTGGTATTGGATCGGCCACGCCCAGGACCATTGTGACCAACGTTGATCTCGAGGATGTCGTTGAAACTTCGGACGATTGGATCAAAACGCGGACGGGAATCTCGCAGCGCCACGTACTCACCCACCCCAAGGGCGACGAATCCGACGAGAGCATCAAGACATTGTCAATTCAGGCTGCCAAAAATGCGCTAGAAATGTCTGGCCTCGATGCGATGGACATTGATCTTGTGATCGTTGCCACATCTTCCCCTGATGATATATTCGGTGATGCTCCCACCGTTGCAAGCGCCATCGGCGCAAAAAACGCCTTTGCATATGATCTCACAGCCGCATGCTCTGGTTTTATGTTCGGCACTGTCACAGCCGGACAATTCCTGCATAATTCAGGAAATACAGTCAATAATGCTATCGTTGTTGGTGCTGATGCGCTCACTAGATGGGTGGATTGGGATGACCGCAACACCTGCATCCTATTTGGAGATGGCGCTGGCGCAATGGTCCTTACTGCGAGCGAGGAGACCGGTATTCTAGGCGGAGCCGCCCATTCTAATGGAGAGGGATCGAAAGATTTGAATTGCTTGTAAGTCCCGCCGCAAATTTGTTTTCGAATGACTTTCGCTTTTTAATTTGTGGACATGTACCTTGCTACATAACAATCTTTCTTTACTCACTCTTTTTTCACTCAACCTTCCTGATTTGTTGTAGATACTCTGGCACACCGCGTGTTGTTGATACACCTGGCGATGGCACCACAGTCAGCGAAGGAGGATACGACAACTTAGCTATGAATGGAAAAGAGGTTTACAAGTTTGCCACCAGGGAGGTTCCCACGGTTCTCGAGGAGGCGTTCGAGACGGCTGGCATAACGGCTGACGATGTCGATTGGCTTCTCCTGCACCAGGCGAACATTCGCATCATGGACACCGTCGCGAAACGGCTCGGAATCCCGAAGGAGAAAATTATCACTAACCTCGCCAACTATGGAAATACCAGTGCTGGATCCATCCCATTGGCGCTGGACGAGGCGGTTCGTTCAGGACAAGTGAAAAAGGGGGACGTCATCGCCTGCGCTGGATTCGGAGCTGGCCTAAGCTGGGGGGCTACCATATTCAAATGGGGATGAGATCCTCCCTGTTCGGAGAAAAATATTGGATTTTATCCGCTCTTATCGATGGATATTGGTGATCAATTTCGACCCGGAAGGAAAAACTGTGCGTACCACGCGTGATGTTTTGGCAGGTTCCGACATTTCCCATTGGTGCAACATAACTCATTTACAGTACACACCAAAGAGCAGTATAAGCACTTTTCTTGGACTGACCAAATAAGTTGTTAACTAGTCTGAGTTTCTATCGACTCTATCATGCGAGACGCGGCCCTCCCATGAAATCTCCACATCACATAGGCATGAACCAGCGACTGAGAAGAGAGGTAGAGCGCCTTCCTCAGTGGATGGACAGGTGCTGCACCTGCCAGAGCAGGACGATAGTTTCCACAGATTTGACTCTCGATCCCAACGCAGCGCCATCTTCTACTGGCATTCTTTCGTTGTATTAGCACAAATCTTACGAAGCCATCATCTCTTCTCGAGCTTGCCGCGCCAGTGACCGCGAGCAACCCTCCAATGACTGGAAAGTCTACAATCAAAAACCTGCTGCCGCAACCATGCTTAATGACAATCTTCGATCTGGCTTCCCCGAACGTAAGTAGATTCATACGCAGTATTCTGTCGCAAATGGACACACCTTTTATGCTTTGTCTTGCATGCGGTTTCAAAGTGCTAAAGTCGTGTCTACCGCCTTCCTTCCGTGATAACCGGAACGACTTCGCATCCCTTAAATTATCCACGGGACAGGCGCGAAGCAGGCGAAAAGTGACCTTCGGGGAGGCAAGCCATTCGGGGTATGAACAAAATACCTCTTCTATGACCTCATCTAGGACATCCGAAACAAGCTCCAGATCGGAATTTTCTTTTGCTGTCGCAATCCCGGTTCCAGCATCCAAAAATGCAGTCAAGCGAAAATTAGACGGAAAAGTCAAACCGAATTTCTTCGCCTCGCCGCCACCATAATTTCCTCCCAGAAAGAAGACCAAGAAAAGTAATTCTGTGACCATATTGGGGCCCGAGATTAGCGTGAGGACGGGAGGGGGCAAGGGAACGCGCAACGAGGGGGGGCTATCGTATACTGAAATTTAGACTAGGATCTCGGAAGGAATTGAGGCTTCTCTCGACGAGCGAAGATAAATAGTAGATTTAGACAGGATTAATTGTCATCTTCGACTTACGAGCTGCCAGTCAGTCTGTCAACCGAGCATTTCGTGTCTAATAACTAATCTAGATCTACCTACGAGGTCGTACGTACTTACTTACTACAGTACATCTAGCTAAATTTACTATAGCTGAAGCTACGGTGCTACTACTGTAGTATCCATACATTATTATTATTTATTAGCAACTCCCACAGTAGCTACGAGTCGTAAATCTATTACGAATACCTAGTACGAGCTCGTGCTCCTTCTAGTAATAGTAATACTCTATAGTACTAGCTAGTATTAGTACTATGCATACAGTAGTACCATACTATAGTATGCATAGATAGTACGAGGGGAGTATGCATACTCTAAGTAGTAGTACTATAGTAGTACACACGTAATAGAGTACGTACTATGCATACTAGAGGCTCTAGTATTATACTAGCTACTCTAGCAGTAGTACGAGAAGTAGATAGTTCTAAGCACAGCGAGGGTTCCGACGTTGCGACGTTGCGACGTTGCGATTGACATCTTGGCATCTCCGTCAGCTGACATTTATCTCTTTTCCTGCAGCAGCAAAAGGCGAAGACATGTTACCCACCCTGCAGTTGTCCACCTCCATGGCCAGCGGGAGGGCAGCTGCAACCGCATTTTGCTTGTTCAAATGTAATACTAGTATGATGCCCCATAGTAGATCGAGTGCCGCCCTCACGTCCCCAGCGGATCTTCGGTCACCCTGCATGGCCGCAACCGGCTCGACGGGGGACGAGAAAGTGGTTCAAGACATGCTCTATAGGATAGGAGAAATGAATAAGTTGCCTGAGAATTTGAGCGATGGATTGGTCGAATTTGTCGTGGATGGTCATAGGTCAGTATTGTCACGATATATGTCATGTCATTTTACGCTTGTCCTTCAGCCTCGGCGGAGAGCACGGAGCTGACCCACCGCCGATTCTCCGGCCACGGAGATGCACTTTAAATACATGCTGCTCACTGATCAAGATCCAACCCTATGCCCACCTCACCATATATAGACTAGGAAAATCAACTTCAATTGTTGCACAGCTTTTGTGCGATACGTTGGTGGACGGATCGCCTATCTTCAAGCAAACTGGGGAGGTATTAACCCTCATGGATACGGCCGGAAACGACTGCAAATCTCGTTCTGATTCCATTATGAGTGTGATGGAGACCTTGCGAGACAACGAGACCATAGAATTTCTGTCCGGTTGGCGCGATGAGCTATACCCTATCAGCGAAGGCTTCTACGACACACCAGTTTTGTTCGTGGAGCGTGCAGCCACCCCCCTGCTCGGAACGCAGGACTACGGTGTACACATCAATGGTCTGGTTCGAGATGATGACACAGGGGACCTGAAAATGTGGATGGCGAGAAGATCGCAAACAAAGTCAAAGTACCCGGGAATGCTTGATCACATCGTTGCTGGCGGGCAACCTGCAGGCATGACTCTTATAGACAATGTCGTGAAAGAATGCGAGGAAGAGGCAGGCATACCTGCCTCCTTAACTCGCAGGTTGGCCAAGCCCACGGGTGCAATCTCATACGAAACATTTGAGAGGGGAGGAAAAAACATCGACGGAGTTATCAGCAGAGCCCTCATGTTCAACTTCGATATTGAGCTGCCATTTGATTTTCAGCCGAAAGTTGTTGATGGCGAGGTCGAAGAATTCTTTAAATGCAGCATCGATGAAGTCAAGGCTATGATGGACCCAGGCTTTGACGATCCCATCAAGCCAAATTGCTACATCGTGATAATTGATTATTTGATGAGGGAAGGACAGATCGATCCTGATACTAAAGGTTATTTGGATATAGTGCGTTTGCTACGAAGCGGCTATTGCGGATGAAGGATCCGACCAGTTCGATCGAGAGCCTTTAGGAGGAACTTAGACTATTCATTTGGGTGGAGTTAGCCTCCGAAAACTGTGTACCCCAAAAGAGCCGCCAGATTTGCGTCAAGAGCAAGTTGATATTCCCTTCTGGAATTGTGCAATATGGCCATACTTCTCATGAAATCAGTTTCGGCCATAATTTCTTGCCTCCCACAGGAGCCAACCTTCAGCTCCTTAAGTTTTTGTGCGAAAATGAAGAAGATCATGGACTCTTGATATTTATTTCTCTTGAACTGAGAGTGGCCCATGCTATTAAGCACAGCCCGCAGCACTGCATATTTGTCATCGTCCATCGAAGCGCTCGCGCATATAAGGGTACGGGAAGCTGCACAAATAGCATTACAGTTCTCTCCGTGAATCGTGGTTGGCAAATAATCATTGCCAAAGGCAGGGGTATCAAGTAGAGCAAGAGCGGATAAGAATGCAGATTCTGCCCGGCCGTATTGGTCGTGATCAAGATGAAGGATGCCGATCTGAAGCAAAGCATACGCGGCACCAACGAGGTCGTCCTCGTTCTCAAAATCTTTGGAAGTTACAGAGCAGTAGAGGGAAGCTACTTGTATCTCGTAGTCTGAATCGCTGTCACCGGTAATTGAGATATCGTAGGCATCCGGATTGCCATCTCCGTCTAAGTCTATGTCGTCACCATCGAAATGCATTATATCAGACGGCAACTGATACATGCCTAAGGCTCTCTCTTCGCCACTTTGTAAGGACTCATTATTGTTCAGCGGTCGCACTGGCGGCGGAGGAGAAGGCATTCCAATTGCAGGCGAGGCGACACGGACTCGGTCCTGCGATCGGTTTACAGCCGGTTTGCACATCGTAAAAATGCCTGCTTGGCGAAACCAATTATATTGCCGAGCGAGTAACTGTCGCCTCCTTCAAAAGTTAGAATGCATGCATATCGACTGAGTTCACAGACTTGCAATGCCTCACCGTACGTGCGTGCGTCCACTGTTGCGAGTATGCTATCTTTCATGTAACTGACTGACGGTAAGAATTCTTTTGAAACACAGTGCTGCTACTGGCACTTCTCATTACAGTATGCATACGCTCGTATCCATACATTGTATGTCATGGGTGCGGACTTGCCTTGGTGTATGGACATTTCCCGTATGTGAGATAGCATCTGGTTTTTTTGAGCTGACGTGGCAGATTATCTGCTTTTCTTCACTATTCAGCTTGAGTATTGGACACTAATGACATTATTTAGCAACATCCCATTGATACTTTTTATGATTCTCACTGACACTTCAGGGAGAGAGGTGCCGTATTCTTGCCGTCCAGGCTCAACTCAGGTTTTGCAGCAGCTGGCTTGGATCGAGACAACTCTACTAGCTAGTATGTATAGATACTACTCTCTAGTACTAATAATATCCATACTACTACTAGAGTAGCTCGTAGATCATAATAATATAACAATAATACATATTATTATGCATACCACCAGCCAGTACTACTACTACTACATTACTATGGATACTACAACAATTAGCTACGAGCTCGTAGTATGCATAATAGATATGCATAGTATATATTATGGATACAGTATGCACAATATGCATATGAGCTTCTTTTCACCTTCTCTATTTCATTATCCACCACAATACTAGTCTAGCTAGGAGTACTACTAGGACAGACAAAATGAGGGCGCACACAGCCAAAAGGAAACATTCAAACGATACCAGGCATATCGATATCTTCTCCTGGAGACGTAAATGGCAACACTTCGTACTTGCCCTCGGGTCCGCTTCTTTTCCTAGACCCAAACTTAATTAAATGTTCTTCGGCAAAGCTTGCTCCTGTTCTTCCAGGAAGAAGCTTCATCCCATTAAGCGTCACAAGCAACATGATTCCAACATCAGACGCGATGGCCCAAAGCAAAGACATTTTCCCCAAAAATGTCAATACCACTACCACGAACTTTGCTAAGAGTGAGACAAGGATATTTTCGCGTATTGTGGTAATAACCCTGGAGCCCATCTTGATACTATAAGTAAGTTTTTCGAGGTTCGAATCCATAAGCGTTACGTCGCTCATTTCCATAGCAAGTGCCGCCCCCTCGCCCATGGCTACGCCCACGTCAGATACAGCCAAAGCTGGGGCATCATTCACACCATCTCCAATCATAAGCACAAGCTCCTTGGTACCGCACATGATGGACTGTGCAGATCCTCCCATACCTCTTAAGCTATCAATAAAGTGAAGCTTATCTTCAGGCATCAAATGGCTGTGTATGCATTCCACAGGGATACCAACCTGCTTTCCGACCGCTTTCGCCGCACCATCACTGTCGCCAGTCAACATGTAAACTTGGAAATTATCAGACTTTAGAGCAGCAATGACAACCTTGGCTTCGTTTCTCACTTTATCAGAGACGCAAAACATCCCAATGATGCCCTCGCCCTTGATGCCGAGGAAACCAACAGTGCCACCTGACTTGCTCCAAGTCTCAGCGGATATTCGATGTGAGTCATCGAGGCCATTGTAGAGACCGAGACGTTCAAAGAGACGCTGGTTTCCGACGTAAACGTCTTTATCGTCGACACTAGCTCTCACTCCCTCGCCCTTTAGAATGCTATGATCTTTCAAATGCATACCGTGAGGAGCAGTTACGCCTTCCGCCTTTGCCGCGCGGACGAGAGTTGCCGATAGTGGATGGCTTGAAGGCGCCTCCATCAGTAGTATTAGCTCCATAAGTTGCTTCCGTGTTCGTAAGTTTCCGACTAACTCGAGATGGACAAGAGAAAACCTTCCTTCCGTTATCGTTCCGGTCTTTTTATTAGAGCAAACGGAAAGGATAAGAAAGAGAGAAACGGAAGCGCAAACAATTAGCATGAAATCAGTGACAAGTCAACGACAGGACCAGTTCGGAGCAGCGGTGCTTACCTTGTCAAACACGATTTTCTTCACGTTACCAAGAGCCTCCAATCTCGCACCACCTTTGACTATAATGCCCCTTTGCGCGGTTGCGGCGAGGCCAGCAGCATATGTTACCGGCGTTGAAATTGTTAGCGCACACGGGCATGCAATTACAACGATGATGAGACCATTGAGAGTCCAATATCGGCCAATGTCTGAGCCCCACGCCCATGGAATTGTACATAGGAAGGCAGCTAAACTAAGAACGAACGGTGTGTAGCGCTTAGCGAAGGAGTCAACGAGCTTCTCTGTAGGGGAACGGTTGGCCTGAGACTCCTCCACCAATTGAATCAGCCTGGACACAGCAGAGTCATCCACGGTCGATGTTGTGCGCACGACCAATCGGGTCTGACCGACATTAATTGTGCCACCGGATACTTGATCAGCGCAACGCTTCAAAATCGGACGAGACTCACCCGTTAGGCTTGACTCATCGACTGTCGATGTCCCCTCCTCCACAATGCCATCCGCCGGGATCTTATCACCGGTCCGAACGCTCACGTGCGATCCCACAGGGACCTGAGAAGCAGGAATTATAGTGATTTGACCTGTACTTCTATTCATCAAGTTGGCGTGTTCAGGTCGCAAGCTCACTATCGCCCCCAAAGCCTTTCGTGCTTTAGCCGTTGCCCGCGCTTCCATAAATTCGCTGACTGCGAAAAGGAATGCAACCGATGCAGCCTCATCAAATTCTCCAAGAAACAGAGCCCCGAAAGCAGCAATCACCATCATGCAATTCGCATCCAACTGCCGTCGACGCGCCGTACGCCAGGCCTTGGCTGCCACAGGAGGAATGCCAAAAATCACAGACGCAATACCAGCGTATTTGAGATTTTCCCACCCGCTAAACACGCTCAGGATGCTAATTAGCCAACATATTCCGCTTATGGCGACATTTATGTGCAGTCCACCAAGCCACGACCTGTCCCCATCTTCATCAACCATTCCTCCGGCATGCCTTCGTTCTATATCTTCATCCGCATCAAACTCTGGCAGGGCCATATTCTCCACGGCTCCATCAACTGCGATGGCCGCCTCTTGGAACCCTTCCGTAACCAACGCCTCGATAACTGTTGTAGCCTCGAGGAGCTTGGGATCATGCTCCAATTTGACTGTTCTACTCGGAATTTGGGGGTAAAATGCACGCACCTGATCCAGGGAATAGTTTTGACGCATCATCCGTTCAAGTCTCTGAACCTCATCAAGCATGGTCATGGAAGGCAGATGGAGCGTCGACTCGACGAAGCGTGACATGCGTACCCCCAGATCGTCTGCCGACAGGGGCGGCGAATGGTCCTTTCCACCGATTTTTGCAGCTTCGGGCCTCTTGAGCTCGTCGGTAGCATTGAGACGGATACCAGGGCCTTTTGCATTTTTTATTTGTGCTCCCACCCCCTGCGGTAGGTTTCGCCCCCCATCCCGTCTCACCTTGGCCCCAAACCGCTCTCTGTTGAGAGCATCGGCGAGTAGGCTGGCGGAGATGCGGAACGGATCATGGTCGACATACACCAACTTTGTCGTAATGTTTATGGCAACCCTGATGACGGGGTCGCCTTGGGAACGTAGGATGGACTTAACGGCAGGTACCTCGGTTGCGCAACAGATGCCATCGACAAAGAGGACGGAACGGCACAGTCCTGTGGGGTTTGCCGATTCGACAAGGTCGAGCGCCCCGTCCCGCCGGACGGTGGCGTCGTACCCCAAGTCTCCGAGGATCGTCACAAGCCGATTGACCTCGACGATGAGCGGATCATGATGGACATCGACGATTTGATCCGAGAGATTGCTGACCAGCTTGGTCACGCCAGCGAGAGGTTCGAGGATAGAGTTGATAACCATGATCTGCCCAGGCGTCGAAAGGTTAGAAATATGAATGGTAGAACGGTGCGAGATCGAAGATGGCGGCGGCAGACGAGACATTATGTCATCAAGGGCATTGCCCGTGAACTCTTTGTCGACTTTTGTGCCGCCGCCACGTATCGCCATTTCCACGTCCCCTTCCTCGCCTCCGGCAGACGTTCCACTTTCTTGTGATCTCCTACCGGCCGTTTGCGGCATGGCTTCCCTCTTACTACCCCAGTTGCTGCTGCCGGTCTGCAAGGGGAAGATGGAAGGCGGAGGCGGCGCACAGCTGGTGCAATCTCCGCAGAACATGAACTCTGGATGATACACGCCGGTGGAATTAGTCGGGCTCGGACTCAGGGACCGAGAGGTTGCGCCAATCAAGTCGGCTTCTTTCGGCACTGGATCGTCGTCGTTGGTGCCGCCGCCACGTATCGCCATTTCCACGTCCCCTTCCTCGCCTCCGGCAGACGCTTCACTTTCTCGTGATCTCCCACCGGCTGTGTGCGGCGCGCTCTGCTTCGTCCTACTAGTATGCGAACTACCGTCACCGTCGCCACTGCCGGTATGCAAGGGGAAGACGGAAGGCGGAGGGGGGGCGCTGCTAGAGCAATCTCCGCAGAACATGAACTCTGGATGATACGCGCCGGCGAAATTGGTCGGGCTCGGACTCAGGGACTCAGCGGTTGCGCCCATCCCGGCGGAAGCCGCCGGGACAGCAACGGTCACGCCCTGCTTGTTGCCGTCAAATTTCTTGGACCCGTTGGATTCCGAAGCTCTGACCGAGGCAGAGCCAAGGATGTAGTTTTCCTTCCCCTTCTGATCGGTCACGACAGTAGCGGCGACGCTGGCCCCCTCCGAGATCGCCATACTTGGCTCGCTGTTGCTGACTTCCCACCGCCGATTGAGTTGAGCGTCGTCTCTCTACTCTACCGCTCCAATGCGTCTTGATGCCTTTTCCGTTTTTGCTAATATGCATGGCTACTCTAGCAGTACGTAAGTATGTAGTTGAGTATTAATACTAGCTAGTATTATGACCTCTTTAATTTATTTATTACAGTAATACAGTAATAATACTACTAGTACTCTAGTAGTACGCTCGTACTGTATGCGCATACTCTAGAGTAGTATGGATTCAATCCATCCAATTCCACCTACTAGTTACTACTCTAGAGTAGTAGTAGTATGCATAATATCCATACTA
>Ga0315315_10003408_pt1 | contig 14594 bp, 7 predicted proteins | sample M140m3416metaG_FD_203699 | JGI IMG/M metagenome (GOLD analysis project Ga0315315, IMG submission 203699) | Ammonia-oxidizing marine archaeal communities from Monterey Bay, California, United States - M1 40m 3416 | ecosystem: Environmental > Aquatic > Marine > Intertidal zone | place: USA...
TTCAAGACTACAACGGTGTTGCGTATGTTGAAGGACCACAAAGTGATCAAACCATTGCGTTTCAAACGGGAGGGCGAGCTGCTTTCGAAAATTCAAAAACTAAAATTTATGACTTCAAACAGAGTGGGAACTGGGTTGATCAATCAGATGGACCAAAGATAGCATCGTGGCATTCCCAAATTACGAATTCATTCATCCACTCCAATGATGATTCAATTAAAGTCCAAGCTCCTTATTTCCACGCAAAAAACAACACCATCTTGCAGGGAAATGCTGGGAATGCTGTTGGATACGCCTATGGATTTATAAATAGCTCGGCGAGCGGGTCAGTTGTAGATTACCCTTATATTCATCGAGTCTATAACAACAACGGGTTTGGTTTAGTCGCCATGCGTATATTACCCAACCAGACTTGGCAAAGATATAATCAATTCGAAGGCATTACCGTGTCTAATCTGTTTGTCCCATCTTTTAACAAGGCTGGTACTGATGGTGGTTTTATGAACACCGTCGCCCTTGCGAATGTCTTGTTAGTCGGTGTTGAAGCTCGCGGTTTCGCAAATGCCGTGAACCAAGGCGACCCGTCCTTTGAATTCCAAGTAGGTGGAGTCGACACAACCCAAGGTTGGACTGTCTATGCCGATACGCACCTTAACCCGCAAGCGTCACAATTCTATCTCGGGGACACCCCAAATAGTCCGTATCATTCCTTCTCCCAGCCCGCAAAAGCCGCGGACGGAACATGGACGTTTAGCAAGTCTAAAATGACACTTTTGAAATATGATCCAATTAAGGAAATATTTACTCCAACAACCCAGCCAAATCCAACAGTTGTAACAGTGAGTCAAATGCCCAATGCTGGACCAATCAAACTCTACCAAAAGCCTGACCAATTAATGCGCCGACCAAAGCTGCACCGATCATCTAAAATCTACCTAAATAGAGATGGATTTATCGGCCCGAATCCAATTCGACTTGTGCACAGCGATTTGGTTGCAGCCGCTTCCTACGGCGCGAGTGCTGGTGAAGAGTCATTTGTCATCTCTGGTGTAGCCAACGGCAGTGTCGAAAAGAAAATTGGTGATTCATGGGTCAATGTCTCTGAACCACCAAAATCATCAAACCCATTTGAATTACTGGCACTCTTGCAACGACGTCTTATTTCTCCAACTGATGAAATCCGCTGGGTACCTGCTGCTGAAGATTCAACGAAGGTAACTGCTGAAGCCTTTTCAATCTTTGGCTGGAATGGAAAAGGGAAACTAAGCTCAGATAAAGCCTCCGTGATTTCATTTGAGGCTGACTGATTCCTTGCGATTGAAGAACCTTCAGCCATAAGGCGTTATTGTCTTACTCACTTTTAAGTACGGGCCAATCTGCATAGGTTGGTCTGTCCGCTGTTGTTCGGCTCCCTGGTTCAGTCGGGGCAGGGGGTGCTTTACTGAGCACACCGGTCAACATTTTTTTTGCTTTAGCAGCACCAACACCCAGATTGCCCGAGTCAAGATTGTTTGATTCTTCAAGATCTTTCGGCACATCAAAAAAACCGCCATCTCGATACAACTTATATTGTTGTGTTCGAGCAAACTGCCCAGGCTGTGCATTCCAGTATGGCTGGTAGTGCAAAAACACAAAGTCTCGCGGGTGTCCATGCTGGCCCACCAGCTGCGGTAGAAAACTGCGTCCATCGATAGGGTCGTTGTTGCCAAGGGAAACACCCGCTGCATCAGCAAAGGTGGGGAACATATCCGTAAAGTCCACAAGATCATCAATGACTGCTCCTCGCAGAGACTTGCCCGGCCAGGTTGCTACCAGTGGCACATGCGTCCCCATGTCCTTCATGCCACCTTTGCCACCCTTGATTTCCCGACCATTCCAACGTGATGTAATTCCTCGATTCGTGCCATTATCAGCGGTGAAAAGGATGATCGTATTCTCTTCCTGACCAATCGCTTGCACCTTACTCACCAAACGGCCAACAATCTTATCCATGTATTCAACCATGGCGACAAAGTTTTCTTTTTGTTGCTTTTTATTTTTTGGTGCTTTATTTGCCGCCTGTGTTCTTGGCTCAGTTCCAATGGTATCTGGTGTCTTTACAAAAGGATTATGCACAAGCACCATCGGATAATACACAAAAAATGGCTTTGATCTATTTCGCTCCATGAAGTCACAGAGGAAATCGCACAACAGATCTGGACCGTACTTGCCAGCATTGTCTTCAACAGTCTCCATCACTCCATTGCGTTCAAGAGGCGGGCTCCAAAACCGTTCACCACCTCCATCTTTCAACTGCTTTCCTGTCGTTACCTGCCAGAGGTACGATTCATGAAACCCAGCCTTCTGCGGTCGTTTCCTGTCATCCCAGCCCGATAGTTTGTTGTACAAGCCATTGAGCTGCCACTTGCCTGCAATCGCTGTTTGATACCCAGCAGACTGCATGAGGTGCCCAATGGTTTTTTCATTCGGATTGAGATATCCAAAGTGGGTGTAGTTCCGAAAGCTATACTGGCCAGTCATGATCTGGACACGACTTGGTGTGCAAATCGGTGTTGAGTAGCAATGGGCAAAGCGAACGCCACGTGCTGCCAAGGCATCAATGTTCGGCGTGTTATAGTCTTCTGCTCCATAACAGCTAAACGCCTCCCAGCTCACATCATCCGCCATCACAAGCACGATATTTGGCTTTTCAGATCCCGGCGTGGTACCTGCCGCACGTGCCTGCGATTGCACACACGTTGCCACCACAAAGAAAACGATGAGGAATATCGGATGAAACATATCAGTAAACCTTTTTGTAAACATGCGAATTTTTCTATCACCACCCCCAAACTCTTATCCCACCATAGCGAATCAACGCACTCTTGCGGGATCCTCTTGCTGGATTTTCTGCACCCGACAACACGTCGTGGTCCCCCGCCCATTCCCCAACGAGCAGTCAGGCGTCGAAATCTACCAGGGAACACTTTTTAGCTTCACTTCATTATTTTTAAAATATCTTTTACCCATACACCCACGGATATGAGCCACGACAACTTCATGAGGTACTGTTTCTAACAAACGTCTTTCGCGAAAACTCCCAATATCCATTATCATGATACGGGTATTTCTTATCGCTCACATTTTTTAGTTCGTCTATGCTTTTTTCTTCTGGCACTCACGCAGTCAAACGTCAACAGTTTGTACTACTGCTTGTACTAACGTTGTTGTTCTTAAGCGAACCAATTGCTCTTGGTGCCGATGGACCAAAGCGGCTTCTCGACCATTTCCCAGAAGCAGCTTCATCCGGATGTATGGCATGCCATCAGGAAGTTGAGCCAATCCGAGAAATTGGTTCGGAGATGCTGAATCAGATCATGGCCAAAGGAAAGGCAATGGGTGACCCAGCCGGCTGTGTCGTGTGCCACAATGGCGACCCCAACGAGACGCAAGATGCCGCAATCGCTCACGGCGGAACTGATTTCTACCCAGATCCGGGTAGCCCCTGGGTTAACGAAAATACCTGCGGCACATGCCATGAAGACCAAGTAAAAGTCCAGTGGCAAAGTCTCATGATGACCGAGGCAGGTAAGATACAAGGCACATGCTGGTCGTTTGGCGCACTCACTGGCTATGAACATAAATACGCCAACTACGCAGTTAAAAACCCTTCTGATCGTTCTTCTCGTTTAGGTACAGAAGCGTACAAAGAATACATGGAAGCGCTTGCCACACTCGAACCAAACGTTTTTGTCAATGAACACGAACCCCTGCCAGATGCGCTCGGCTTTGATGAACTCGACAAACTGAACGATGATCCATCACTCGCTGCGTTTACTTACATACGACAAGAATGCAACCGATGTCACCACGGTGTCAAAGGCCGTTCATCTCGTGGTGACTTCCGTGGCATGGGTTGTTCCAGCTGTCATGTTCCATATGGCAATGAAGGCTTGTACGAAGGCGCAGATATTAGCATCTCAAAAACTGAAACGGGTCATCCCCTTACGCATCAGATTCAAGGCACCCGGGACGCGGACGTTACGATTCATGAAGTGACCTATCACGGTCTTGCTGTCGAGACGTGCACCACCTGCCACAACCGGGGAAAACGTATTGGTGTTTCATTCCAGGGCCTTATGGAAACGCCATACGCCTCACCACTTGATGAGAATGCTCAAGACCAGCCCGGCCTGCATACAAAGCACTATATCGCTATGGAGCAGGACATCCATTACCAAAAGGGCATGAAATGCCAAGACTGCCATACCTCTATTGATGTACACGGCGACGGATTTCTCGCAGCAACAAATCTGGCAGCGGTGCAGATTGAATGCTCCGACTGTCACGGCACACCAGATCAGTTTCCCTGGGACTTACCACTTGGCTTCATGGATGAATTTGCCGTTGATGTCGCCGCTGGATCACCACGTGGCACCACTCCACACCAACTCCCACACACGTGGGCTGGTGCGAAATACGACAGCCAAGACGGGTTTCTCCTCACAGCAAGAGGGAATCCCTATGAAAATGTTGTCCGAGATGGAGACGAGGTTATTGTCCACACCGCTGAAGGAAAAGATCTTCGACTGAAACCTCTTAAGAAACTTGTCGAAGAAAAAGCGATCAGCCAGCGGGGCCTGGTCGCCATGCAGGGTGTTTCGAAACATTTAAGTCGTATGGAGTGCTACACCTGCCACGCAAGCTGGGCTCCACAATGCTTCGGCTGTCATGTGAAAGTTGACTTCAGCCAAAAAGATCTCTGTCCGGAAATTGATTCATCGCGACAAGGGTTCGACTGGATTGCCGCCGGCCGTAAACATGCAACCGAAGAACACCGAACTGATTCAGGTGAGGCCGACTATGATCTTATGATTCCTGGCAAGATCAGTGAACTGCGAAGCTATCTACGCTGGGAAGAACCAATGATGGGTGTCAACGGCGAGGGCAGAGTGACCCCACTCGCACCGGGCTGTCAGCCCTCAGTCACAATTATTGGGGCGGACGGTGAACCTATCCTGACAAACCATATCTTCAAAACACCTGCCGGGCTTGAAGGCAGTGATGACGAAGGCCAGCTAGCGATCGACATGAGCCCTGTTCAGCCACACACCATGACAAAAAACGCACGAACCTGCGAGTCATGCCACGCATCGGACAAGGCACTTGGACTTGGTATCAACGGTCCCCGGAACTGGGATGAGAAACACGTCGTTGATCTTGAAACAACTGATGGCACTATTCTTCCTCAGTCAGCGCGAACCCAAATGGGTGCGATTGAAAACCTGGATCATGACTGGTCGCAGATTGTGGACGAAGAGGGAAACCAACTAGCTACGGTAGGTCATCATTGGAAACTCTCTCGCTCGTTGAACAAGGATGAGATCACCCGGATTTCACGAAAAGGTACATGTGTTGCCTGTCACAAAGAGATTCCTGAAAGTGACGTCGCCGTAAACCTTCTGCACCACGTCGCTAAATACACTGGCAATCTTCCAGTTTCATCAGAAGAACACGGTAAACTGGTGAACAAGATTCTCCTCACATCAGCCTGGGGGCAGGTTCTGTTGGCTACCGGAGTTCTCGCCGCTGCGATTGGCGGTGGATACTGGGCATCGACCCGTCGAAAGAGGTCGACTTTGTAAGAATTGAAGCCATGCTAGCCATTTGAAACTGAGCTAAGGGATGAAGACTGAGCTAAGCTTTTGCAAGATCTTTCCGGGTCAGAAGCAGGCCACATCCAATGAGAATGAGTTGGCTGAGTACATACCCCATAAGAAGCATGAGGACACCACTCGTAAAGCCATAGCTGTGCAAGCCGATTCCGAGTTGATTTGTTCCAAACCAACTCCAAGCGGTGATGATATTGCCACCTATCGCAAATAATGCAAAGCCACGTTGTCCAATCCATCGATCCCAGCGTGCATGTAGGACAGCTGCATTCCACAAGACGATCATAAGCGCCCCGTTTTCTTTTGGATCCCATCCCCAAAAACGACCCCAGCTATCGTCAGCCCACAGACCACCTAGCACAGTGCCGATAAAGCTAAAGAAAAGTGCAAAACACACAACGCCGTACGTCATGCGGTAGAGCCGATCCTGCACCCGGGCGACTGTCTTTGCATCAGACTGTTTTGTTTTCACATTTCCCACCCACATGCGGTGCACAAGTGCGCACGTCCCAAGCAGACCCGCCAGAAACGTTGCCCCGTACCCAAGGGTCACCGTAACGACATGTGTGGAAAGCCAAAATTGCGTATCCAGCACTGCCTGCAGCACATGCATCGTATCACCGGTATCAAGCCCATACGCCACCATCAAAGTCAATGCTCCAGACAACGCAGCGGCTAGATTCCCAATACCCATACGAAACAGCACTTCTAGACCCAAGCCTGCCACAACACATCCCCACCCGATGAAAATCGCTGAAGAATATAAATTCACAACAGGCGGTCTGCCCGTCAGCCAGATCCTCGCGCCAATCGCGAAGGTGTGGAGAACAAGAGTCCCAATAAGGAACCAAGTCACAAACTGATTGAGTGGCTTATGCCAGGCAAGGAAACTTACAAATGACAGCACGATGGCACATAAATATAACCATCGAGAAATTGATGTCGGATTAAATCCGTTATACCACGACTCAAAAGCAGCTTTGTCTGTCGTCTTTTGTACAATTGGAAAAGGCCGAATAGCCTCTTTATAATCGACTAATTTCGAATTGAACACACTCGCCTGTTTTTCAACTGATGCGAGAAGTTCCATGAAGGGAAATATTGCGGGATTTGGACGGTAGGCTGGCTGCCCTTCGCGACCATCAAACATGCGTGCAACCATTGCCCTCGTGACCGCAGAATAAAGCGACTGCCATTCACCCGCCGGGCCTGCCGCCACCTGCTCCTGGTCTTGAACACCGTCCGGTGGAATAGCCGCCGGTGGATGCTCCTCATCAAGGAGACGAGACCGTTGTATAGTCAACCGTAGCTGCTCAATTGCTGCTTGCCGTGACTCCTCGTCAGTGGCATCTATACGTGGTGGTGCAGGGGTGTCGTAGGCAAACCGAACGACATCGTAGACCATCATCTTGCGATTAATCTCAGCACATTTTTTCTGAAAGAATGTCCTTTTCTCTGGCATTACCTCTCGAGCTTTCGCAATCTGCTTTTGAAGCGATTCTCGACCGCCCAGCAATTCATTCAGCGTATATCGATGCCCCGATCGCCGAGTCAGATCAAATAAATCAAGGACCTCGCGGGCATCAATCCGGAACACAGGTGCATCTCCCACCCAGTCCGCATCTGCCATCACTGCAAGAAGCCACTGAGTTGCCGAGACCGTTCCGCTAAGACCCTTCTCGGCTGCTGGCATCTTGACTGACGTTCTGTTGCTTAGCAACTGCAGTGTGTTCCGCGCAACAGTGTCAAGCGGTTTCACACGGCCTTCATGCATGACAGGAATTTCTCCAGCACCGATCCAATTCGATTCACCAGAGGATAATTTTTTAACCCGTGCAGCTGGCACCGCAATCATTCCAACAAGAGAGAGTGCAATCACCGGAGCAAGCCAGTACCTTTTTCGTGACGAACTCGTGCCATCGCCCGCACGTCTTATCTGTTTTTTGTTCGCCTTTTTTTCAGTATTCGTTAATTCGGCAGGCTCACTGTCCTGCTCAGCATTGACGACCTCTCGCTCATGCCGATCTGCAAACCGAACAAAAGTCCCACCAAAGTGAGCCAACATGCCCCAGAACGCAAGTACGCACGCAACATACGGAATCAGCCAGCCTGCATTTTCCACAACCTGCAGGCCCGTCATCTCACTGATACTGCCATCAGCAAGTTGCACCTTAGAATAATTGCTCTGGAAGAAGGTCTCTCCCCTATACCTCACCGGATTATTCATCCAGATTCGACCTGGCTGTTCAGCTCCGGTCGAATCATCTGTAAAAGTCACAAAAGAAGAATAGTCACGAGGAGTCTCACTCGCCGAATAATTAATCCTCCGGACGTCATTAAGTTTCACTTTGTACGGCTTATATTGCCGACGGAATCGTAGCTGCAGCCGCCACTGACCAGAGTCTGTGTCAATCGTGTCACACACATCTCCGTCGACCTCCATGAACAACTGACTACGATCATTCATGAATTGTGGAACAAGAAAAATACCGAGATTTTTACCACTCTTTCTGTCAACGAGTTGAACATACGCTGCTGCGACATTACTTTTGGACGAGGCTCCACCCTCAGGTGGTCTTTGCATAGCAAGCCAATCTTCACCAAGGCCTGATGTGGCAATATTTTCAGCAAAGGGCCCAACTCGTGTTACCGACGCATTCGGGAAATACTCAAGTACCTTGATGTCAAAGGGAAGATCATCCAGCACAAGAGGCTCACCACCAACCCTCGCTTTGAGCAGCCGACCAGAAACTGCAGTCACTGATTCTGACTTCTCACCAGCTTGAGCTATCTGAACACACGCCAACTCCATTTCGTCAGTTCGGCAGACCATATTCGATGACTGCCCTTCCACTAGATTAAGCCGTTCCTCAATCTGACGATCCCCAAACGCGAACTGCCCAAACATCAGCATGCCGACGGCAATGTGAATCAACACATTTCCACCACGAGCACCAAAAACCATAATGAGGCCAGCTAGCAATACAAGAGAAGCAACACTGGACTGCATCAACTGCCACATGATCCGTAACCCCGGCTCGTTCATCCGCCACGATTCACCACCAAACAACATACCGACAGCAGCACCGCCAGCACTAATTGCCGCAATGGCAAGTGAGATGCGAACAAGCCGCCGGCGATTACCAGTAAGAGCCACAGCTGCAAGACCCACCGCCGCGACAGCAGATCCTACCTGCATGAGTTGCCAGACTGTCGCATAGGAAAGGGGTGGTTTCCCCTGCAGGCCATCTGCCTGATGCCCTGTGAAGATGACCAGAAGAGCCAGCATTCCACCAACAATAGACACCACCGTGCCCCACAGTAACCTCGAACCCTTTGAGGCAATATGGAAGCGGGTTGCCTTTGCAGCAATCAGGTTGACCAGAAGAATAAATCCAATCGTGGCGCCTCCGGGAAAGGGAAACCAACCTACAAGTGACGATTCACCAAAAACAGTTACCGGGAAGAAGTCCGAAAATGGAACCTGCGCAACCCAACAGTTGAAATATTCAGCCTTCACTTCCGGAAGACTTTTTTCATCCTGAGCAAGAGTTCCCACAAACAACAAAAAGGTTGCTGCAAGAAACATCACAACCGTAATTTTTAAAGACCCAAGCGCACGAAGGCCTTGCCATGCAGTCTTTTGTGCAGAAAAATCTGTCACCTGACGGGAAGCCCCATGCTGGAAAGGCACGCTACCTGTCGCCATAATAAAAGTCCTTTTCTCTTTACTCTTCTACCACTGATTCAGCAGCACTCATCCGCAAGGATGCCATGAATTGAAGAAACTTCTTCTGTTCTTCTTTAGCAACGGCAGAGGCCCCCTTAAACTTAACGAACAACGTCATCTCCTCGGTCATTGGCAGCATGCCTCCTAGAATGGCTTCTACATCATCGCCAGCCTCATCACCAGACTGCGTGAGCAAGACAACAGTTGCTTTTTTTCCCTGAACATCAACACTGCCAGCCTTTTCCATTGCCGAATCAACCAGGCTCGAGATAGTCTCAGCCGAAGCATCTGCATCAAGCTGTTTCTGCCACCGTTCAACATTACTCCGAAGTGTTCCAGCTGCCGGAATGATCGAAACTTCCTGCCCGTCACCAATCGCCAGTGTCGCAAGACGCATGCCGGTAGGCCCGGACAACTCAGTCCAGCCTGCTGGAAGGTCGTACTCAATTTCCGAGGGCTGCTCCCCGGCAGGCCGACGAGTCGGCCGAGCAATATCAGCAGGAGAGAGTGTCTTCTCCTTCGGGGCAATATATCTCCGGATATCGGTACTACGAATCGCAGCTTTTGAATTGCATCCAGAAACGCAAAGCGAAGCGACTATAAGCACGAGGCCCGAGGTCATGTAGGGCTTTCTTCGAAAAAGTATCACCAAGAAGAAACAACTCAATAAGCATGGGCGATTCACTGGCATTCCAATCAAAAATACATTTAAATTCGACACCTTACGATTTGATATTCAAAAAAATCGTTTCAGAGGAAATGTCGACTGAATAAACTATCTTACTGAAAACGTTGCCACCTTAATAAGAATAGGCAAGGAATCTTATAGTACCCAGCATTATCGTCCAATTGGACGAATTACACGCTCTCCAGACCAAAACACTAAAATAATTGAAAACCACTTCTCTGATATCCGTGGGCGAGCAAGGCCCGGTTTGCTCAACAAGATGCGCAGTGCGAACGCCAGGGAAGTTTGTACAATTAAAAATCTGGAAGGCTATCTTTTCCTTAAACGTATATGCTGAAACAACAACCCAACCAGACAGAACTACACGCGTGGGATAAAAATCACGTATGGCACGCCTTTACTCAAATGGCGGAATACGAACCACTCCTTATTGAACGTGGTGAAGGTGTCTACCTGTTTGATACTGAGGGTAATCGTTACATCGATGGCTCTTCCAGCATGTGGTGTAATGTGCACGGCCACCGACACCCACGACTTGATGCGGCAATCACGAATCAACTTGCCAAGGTCGCGCATACTACCAACCTTGGACTCTCAAACCCAACAACGGTACGTCTTGCTCAGCGACTCGCTGATATCGCGCCAAATGGACTCGAGAAAGTCTTTTTCTCTAGTGATGGGTCCTCAGCTACCGAGGCAGCATTAAAGATTGCTTTTCAATACTGGCATCAGTCAGAACGCGAAGGTGCGAACCCATCTGCGCAGCCAACTTCACACCGAACAAAGTTTGTTGCGCTCGGCGAGTCCTACCACGGAGATACCCTTGGTGCAATTGGCGTCGGGGGTGTCGATCGATTTACATCAATCTTTTCACCATTGACCTTCAAAGCGATTCGCGTCCCGACTCCTGGCATGACAGCAACCCTGTCTCCAACGGCCGATGGTGGCCCAAGAACTGACCCGAGCAGCAGGCGTACAACAGCAGCAGAAGCACTCGCTTATCTCGAGCAACTTTTCCGGAATGAAGGGGACGACATTGCTGCACTGATTATGGAACCCCTGATACAGGCTGCTGGCGGCATCCTTGTACACCCCCCGGGATTTCTCAAAGCGGTACGTGCACTCACTAGGCGATACGACATCCTTCTTATCCTGGATGAGATTGCCGTCGGCTTCGGACGAACTGGAACAATGTTTGCCTGCGAACAAGAAGATGTCTCTCCTGACATCTTATGTCTCGGAAAAGGGCTTACCGCTGGATACCTTCCGATGGCCGCAACAATCACTACCGAAAAAATATGGGAGAGTTTTCTTGGCTGCCATAAAGACGGGCGTGCTTTTTATCACGGACATACCTTTGGAGGGAATCCGCTGGCAGCCGCAGTCGCACTCGAATCATTGAACATTTTCCAAGAGGAACAATTACTTGACTACCTCCCGGAACGGATAGCACAACTCCAACGTTATGTACAAAAAATTGCTGAGCTGCCGCATGTAGGAGACACGCGACAGTGCGGGCTCGTTGCAGGAATCGATCTTGTGGCAAATAAACAGACCGGGGATGCCTACCCTTGGGAAGATGCGATGGGAACACGAGTGTGCCTAGCCGCACGGCAGCACGGCGCTCTCTTAAGGCAGCTTGGCGATACGGTTGTCATTATGCCGCCATTATGTATTCGCTCTTCAGAGCTTGCAGATCTTCTCCATGCGGCGGAGTCTGCCATCCGGGAAACTACCGACGTTGCCGTAAGCGTCCCATCTGGCAGCCTATTGGCGTAGCCCTCCACATTGCTAAGGCTGCTTTTGGCCCGTCACAATACAATAATAAGCTCCTACCTCTTTGCCATCTTCTGTCTTGAAAAATGGTGCAAGTTCATATGAACCGGGCTGGAGCGGGAGCGACATCTGAACACTTTGGTTGTCCTTGGCAACTAATACTGTTGACTTAACGTCACCATTGATTCGCAGACCAGCTGAAACTATAGGAATTGCCTCACCAGATGTTTCACGGAACGCTTTACTTGCTCCCGGTACAGCAGCACCAGCAGGAAGACTGCTCGCGAGAGACTTGTTAGCTTCCGTCGGCCAGCGCCTCAATTCAAAAGTGTAGGTACCGGGTTCCATAACTTTTACAGCCCAGAAGCTTCCAGAGGCTGTTTGACTCGCATCTGCCTCTCCTTGGTTCTTTTGTCCAGATTTTCTTGGGCGGTATCCCATCGCTGCGCGGACCATGTGCTGATTCCACGGGGGCGTGCCACCAATCCAATCATGACATGTCAACGCAACACGTGGTGCTTCCTGTGCGCCCAGATAAATCTCAGTCGTCTGCAGAAATGTAGGCTCCAACTCGGCCCACCAACTATCGTAGAAAGCCTTCATTTTTTTCACCTGCTGTGGGTGATTAGCGGCTACATCTTCTGTTTGACCTGGATCTTTCTTGATCTCAAAAAGTTGTGACCCATTGATAAGCCTCCATTGCTGTGACATGACTGCCGTCTTCCTCCATTTGATAGGATCACGAATTCTTTGAGAATCTGTCACAAGCATGCGATCCGCAACGGCAGACTCTTTTTCTGGATCAAGAAGTGTTTCAATTGAAACGCCATCCCACCGAATCGACTGAGGCTTTTTTCCTCCGGCGAGCCCTACAATAGTTGGCACAACATCAACGGCATGACAGAGAATGTCGCACTGGTGCCCTATGTCCCAGCCAGCTGCTGGCCAATGCGCGATGAATGGAACACGATGCCCACCTTCATATTCACTACCTTTTTTACCACGCATGCCGGCGTTAAAAACTTCATTACCCGTGGCCGTGCCATTATCGGTCGTAAAAATAAAGAGCGTATTGTCAGCAACACCCAACTCCTCCAAAAATTGTCGGGTTGCACCGACGTTATCATCAATGTTTGTGATCATTCCAAAGAAGGCTGCAATCTTCGCGCTCTGGCCCGAGTACATATCAAGATATTTTTGAGGACAGTGCAGGGGACCGTGAGGCGCATTTGTACTGATGTATGCAAAGAATGGCTTCCCTGCCTCCACCTGTTCTTTCATAAAACTCTTCGCTTGCCTGAAAAACACATCCGTACAGAATCCTTTTGCCGGAACGACTGTACCGTTGTGAAAATACGAACCATCGAAATATGCGTTGTCCCAAACATCAGGAGTCTGTCCAACACCACCGCCGCCATGTCGATACACTTCACCGAATCCACGATCTTCTGGACGGTAGGGATAATTGTCACCAAGATGCCACTTCCCAAACATACCGGTTCTATAGCCGTTATCTTTCAATAACTGACCGAGTGTCACCTCGTTCTCTCGAAGCATTGACCGACCGTTGATGGTGTGCCAGACACCAGTACGATCTGTCCAATGCCCTGTCATTAATGCAGCACGAGTTGGCGAACATGTTGGCGCGACATGATAGTCAGTCAGACTCGTTGATTCGGCGGCAAGTGCATCGATATGTGGAGTCTGAATAATTGGGTTGCCCGTATGCCCGAGATCCCCGTATCCCTGATCGTCCGCGATAACAATCACAATGTTCGGCTGGTCTGCGTTCACATAACACGCGGCAAACAGACTGACTGACACCCCCACGCACAATAGAAACCATTTCATACCCCAACTCCTTATCTTCAGTTATCAGAGAGCAGATAAATTAGAGTCTACTGAAATGGTCCCATCACAGGAAGAACCGTTGTTTAATAAAGTGAGTGCTTTCCTTCAGCTACAAGGCAGAGAACCACTTGAAACTTTCTCTCTCTTATTTGCAAGACACGGTATGCTACGTCAACTAGTGATCTTCACAAACAGTCTTACCAGACAACACTATTCGGACTCTTTCTCTCATGAGCCTTTTTGTCTTTGGACATCGAAACCCTGATACCGACGCGATCTGCTCGGCGATAGCCTACGCTGATCTTCTTCGACAAACAGGGCAACCAGATGCAGTCGCTGCGTGCTGCGGTGCACCCAATAAACGCACCGAGCATGTCCTCAATACAGCTGGCATAGCCGCCCCAAAAATAATCATGGATGTGCGTCCTGAAGTCGAAGACATTTGTCGCAAAGAAACCATTACTGCCTCATTTGGTGACGCATTCTTTGAGGCATATCGCCGCATGCAGGAGTGGGACCTTCGAGCAATTCCTGTGGTCGATACAGACCATCGAGTTGTGGGTGTCCTCTCAGTTCTTGATCTCATGGAACTCCTGTTCCGTGATGAAGGAGATCCAATAAAATCAAGAACCGTCACAACCAATCTTAAAAAGATAACAAACGCCCTTGGCGGCTCGTTTCAACACGAAGTTGACACAGAACGAAGCGATGAACTTCTTGTAATGGTCGGTGCAATGAGCTCTGACGGATTCACAGCAAGAATGCAACAATTTGACAAAGACCGTATCCTCGTTGTCTGTGGTGACAGGCCGACAATCCAGCTACCAGCTATCGAGCAGGGCGTCCGTGGCCTCGTGATCACGGGAGGCTTTGACTTGAGCCCTGGTCTTGTTGAATT
>Ga0315315_10003409_pt1 | contig 14589 bp, 10 predicted proteins | sample M140m3416metaG_FD_203699 | JGI IMG/M metagenome (GOLD analysis project Ga0315315, IMG submission 203699) | Ammonia-oxidizing marine archaeal communities from Monterey Bay, California, United States - M1 40m 3416 | ecosystem: Environmental > Aquatic > Marine > Intertidal zone | place: USA...
AAAGGGACCAGTAGGAACCGCCCGACGTGTGCCCCGTTCTTATGGGGCCCCCCCCCCCCCCCCCCACAGCTCCAACCGGCTCGCGGCATGACGGCAACAAATGGTCGCCGGGCGGCGGCCGCATTCCTTGCCCTGCTGCTGGTCTCCCTGCCCCTGGCGGAGGCCTTCTCCGCCGTCCCGTCCTTCCCGGCCGCGGCCCTTCGGGTCCATTCGCCCATATCCCTCCGGCCGCTCTCGAGGAGGCCGCTCTCGATCCACCGCCGGCACCGCGGGGCGGCCCTCCCCCAGTTTCCCCTCCACCTCGGCACCACCAGTCGACCGTCCCCGTCCCCGTCCCCGTCCCCGTCCACGTCCACGTCCACGTCCACGTCCACGTCCACGTCCACGTTCAGGACCGTCCTATCCGGGTCGGCCGACGGGCCCGCCACCGACGGAGCGGCGGCCGGCGGTGGCAACCCCCTCGGCTGGATCCGCGCCAACCTCCCCAAGGACGGCAAGAACCTGCTGGTCTTCATGCTGGCTGCCATGACGGGATGGGCCGACATCTCCCTGATATGGAGGCACAAGAACTTCGCCACCATGCACACGGGGAACACCTTCTGGATGGCGTCGCACTTCGTAGAAGGCAACTACGGCCTCGCGGCCTACATGCTCGCCGTGGTGGCATCGTACGTGGCGGGGCTGGCCATGTTCCGGAGGACCTACCTTTCGCTGAAGGGGGCGGCGCTCAAGCTGTTCGGGCCAGCCATCGCGGCGACCTTCCTGGCCTCGGACTTTCTGGCCTGGAAGCACCCGGCCTCCCTCCTCTATGGCAAGGCCCTGCCCGTCTGCATGCTGAGCGCGGGCTTCGGCGTCATCAACTCGGTGGGGACGGACATGTGCGGCACCCTGTGCTTCGTCCTGACCGGCCACCTCACCCGCATCACCAACGCGGTTTTCGATCGGCTCAGCTACACCGCGGGCAGGAAGGAGATCGCACCCGCGGCCATGTCGGGGCTGCTCCGCTCGGCCAGCGTCTGCGTGGGGTTCTTCCTGGGCGCCCTGTCGGCCTGCGTCACGCTCCGGCGGCGTCCCCATCTCAACGCCGATGCCAGGGTCGGCATGTTCGGCCTCCTAGGCCTGGCGTACGGGGTACTGTTCTCCTGGCAGTATGCCAAGACCAACACCGCCTTCGCCGCAATCAACGGCGGGGTGCGGTTGAAATGGAACCAGCTTAGGCGCTTCGCCCTGGGAGAAGGAGGCAAGGTCAATGGCGAGGATGACGACGGTGAGAGCTGCATCATTGACCAATACGACGCCAACTGCGAGAGGGATTGAAGGTATGTTCCTTGTTAATAATGATTATTGCTAGATCTACTATAAACTTTCCAGCTAGGGGTTGTAGTCGTGTCGCAGTAAGGTAACGACGGAATCTTTTCAAAGCCTTTGTCACATATAGAGAGATCGAAGAGCAGCAGTCTCTTGTGTTCCTTCCAATTTTAGCCACCGCCACGGCGGCGGTTTCTGCCTCCTCCTCCCCCCCCTCTGCCACCGCCACCGCCACCGCCACCGCCACCGCCACCGCCGCCACCGCCTCCTCCTCTGCCACCACCACCACCACCTCCTCTTCCTCCCCCCCCCCCACCGCCTCCCCCTCCGCCGCCGCCACCACCGCCTCCCCCTCCACCTCCCTCGCCACCACCTCCTCTACCACACCTTCCGTTGCCTGTGCAATTGTCGGAGCAACAATCTGAATCTACATCGCATCTCCCGCGTTCAATACAGGTTGTAGGGGCAGCAACAGGGCTGAGGGTGGGACCAGCAACTGGACTGCGGGTGGGAGACGCGACCGGACTGAGCGTAGGACCAGCGACAGGGCTGTCTGTGGGAGCTGCCGCAGGGCCGGCAGTTGGAGAGGATGTTTCCTGCTCACAAATGTTAGCAAGAGGAGAGAGCTGGCCCTCCCAACCTAGCCTAGTTGCCTTCTCCCAGGCGCCAGTGAATGCGTTGTAAAAGGGTGCGTTGTTATTTCCGGAGCTAATGAATGTTGTGACTGCAGCGACGGCTGCGGCACGGCTGTGATTCGCCGGATACCGCGGACAGAGGTTGAGATTGCAATTGTTATCGCGGCTACTGCAGCAACCCTCAGGGTTCGAGTCAAATATATTGTCGATATCTATGTCCAAGCACATATCCGTATTGAGCATGAACCTAGGGCTGCCACCATTGCCGCCGCCCCAAGTCCAGTCTTGGTTAGGTTGGCCAAGGTTCCGGGGGCGCCAGCCTCTGTCCCTGATCTCGTCGAAGTACTGCTTATCAAAGATCTAAGCAAAGGAGAGACAAGGGGAAGAGATTAGTAGACTGCGAGGAGGTGCACGTTAATTGATATCAAATACACACCTGGTGTACCAAGCGCTGGTGTTCGTGCACATCAACCGAACTCACCAAGGACTCCTCGACGGTGTCCACCCAAATACCGTCGTGGCCAGAGAAGTTCTCGTCGCCTCGACCAAGCGTGTGTGCTCCGATAAGGGCCACCGCCTCCGTCCAGGTCATACCCATACGGTCCAGGAATGTTTCCTCGACCTCGGAGCATTGGTTGGCCTCGGGGAGGCGATTCGAAGATTCGGCGCACGTGCCAAAGTCCCGATCCTGCCGCCCCCACAGGTACGTCGAGCGCAGGTCGAGGCCGTTGCCCGACGTCTGACGCACCACGGCGTTGGCTGCCGCGACCCAGAAGTCGGCGCGGGACATGAAGGAGTAGGCGCCCTGGTAGAGGAGCGTCAGCTGGCACGTGTTGCACCACAGATCGGACAGGCCGGCGTTTGCCTCGTGGGCGAGGTCGAGGCACCCGTCCGGGCCGAGGTTGAGCTGGCCCATGGCGGGGACGGCGCTGCGGTCGAAGTCCATAAAATCATGCGCGGCGAGGCGGAGGATGCCCCCCAGGAAGTGCGATCTGTCCTCGGGGACTCCGATTGCTGCGGCGAGATCGGCGACGTCCGCGTCGATGTCGTCGTAAGTTCCGTTCGAGACGCACAGCGACACGTCCTGCAATCTGCGGTTCTGCCGCTCCTCGTTCTTCCGCGTCCTCCGCTCGATGATGTCAGCCATCTTCTTCTGAGTGGGTTCGTCCTCGTGGAGCGACGCAAGGCGCCGGCCGCGGAGCTGCTGCCTGCCAGCCCCGTTGTGGGCGTGGGCGTCGTCGTCGGGCATATCGATGTCAGTGCCGGCGGAGCTGAAGGGGCATCCTGCGAGGGCGGTACCGATGCCGGTGGCGAGGGCGATGGCGATGGCGACAGGGGGATACTTCATGATCTCTCGAGATAGTGGCTCTTGGGGCGATGATTTTGCTGAGGTGGAGCTGGAGGGGTGGCTGGAAAAGTGACAAGGGAAAAAGTGAGGGACAGGGCAGTTTCTGGAAGAAAGTGCTTCTGTAAGTTTACCACAGTTTTACGATTAGCCCGACGTGACCGCGCACCGGAGCCAAAAAATGTTCTAATGCGAGCGCTCTATTATGTATGTTTATATTTATCTGATGCGCTCCATAACAGGAGGAATGTTGTTATGCTTTTGATAACCAGAACATCAGGTCTCTTATCCATCTTTGAAAAATATTTATATGACATTCCACGACCAGATCACATGACGCGCCCGCCTCGAAATGACCGCATTACTATGGCTATCCTGTCCCGCGCGTTCCGGAAGAAGCATTTAGGAGCCCGGAAAAGTGCCTTCTTTTTGCATACAAGAGTACAATTCTACGAGAAGAGAAGGTGCTTCTTGGTTTTTTGGTCTTCCGAGGGTCATACTGTAGTCATAATAATATAAAAAAGAGGGTTATTATTATTGTGGAGTTTTTTGTCCGGCCAGGCATAGGCGATTTATGGATCCTCTCGTACGAGATACAGCAGGTCGTCACGTTGTCTCACGTCGTTACTGGACGGTGGACGTACTAGAGTAGGTACTGTACTCTAGCTAGTAGAGTTGCAGAAACGGTACGGTACATTAGCCTAAGCTGTAAAGGTGGTTGCATCCGAACTACTCTACCCCTCCTAGTAGCTACTGTAGTATGCACACTAGTTAATCCCCTGCTAGCTAGTAGTACTACTACAGTAGTAGTAGTAGTAGTAGTAGTAGTAGTAGATCTGCGTAAATTACTAGTACATAAGGGGAATACTTTATTCAGATGCGTGATATTTATTTATTTATAAACATTGCACATATATATGTATATTATGTATATACACATTTATCCAAGGTATGTTCATCCACCATCTTTTGAATCTACGAGCTGGCATACCCAATATCCTAACCCGACTAATAATATATTGGTAGGGCTAGGAGATCCGCAAAATTTTACCCGATTACTACTATTCTGGCCGCCATCCAACGGCAGAACTGTCACAATCCATCTCGTGTTTTTTATTTTTCCCCCCGTCCCTGCCACGCCCAGTACAATTTACTAGCTCATGGAGTAACAGACCTGGGGGCCGGTTTGCGGTCCCGAGAGGGCGGCAAAAACACAGGAGAGGGTACGGGACGGCACGCACCTTTTTGCCCTTTTTTGTACTTCAGGAATTCCCCACCCAGGTAGGTGCAGTCTAAGTCTAGACTAGCTAGGGTCCCTAACCCCACGGGAAACCCCGACCAGCCTACAAGAGCTCGCCCCCCCACCCCCATCACTAACACAAATCTCCCCCCCCGGCCCCTATCGTTGCCAGGGTTCCTTTCCTCCTCCGCCCCAAGATAGCAGATCTCGCTCTCACCCTCAGGACCGATCCCCTCCCAGTCTCCTGAATTCAAAATCAAACTCCTTCACGTTGTCAACGCGCAGCATCCCATCGCAGCCGTTCGAAGAACAGTCAAATAGCACAATCATAGAGGATCCACCTACGCATCTGCATCCGTATCCGTCCCAGTGTCCGCAATAGCATCCGCATTACTCTAGCCAGTAGTATCCGCATCCGCATCCAAATCCACATCCACATCCACATCCACATCCGCAAGCAGCCAAGCCAAGCCAAGCCAAGCCAAGCCCCCACAACCAGCGCAAGCCATGTCGTCCCCAATGAGAGGCCAGCCGCCCCCGCCCCTGCCGGGCTACGGCGATCCCAACGCGCAGTATGTGCACCCGCAGCAGCAGATGCAGCAGCAGATGCAGCAGCAGATGCAGCAGCAGCAGATGGCTCCCCCCCAGCAGCAGCACGCGCAGTACCAGCAGTACCAGCAGTACGGGCAGCCGCCCCCGGGCGCGGTCCAGTACGGCCACGGCCACCCCGGCGGCGTCGGCCATCCCGGCGTGCCCGGCCTGCCGGGCATGCCGGGCCAGCACCCGCAGTACGCGCACCACGCGCCGCCGCCCGGCGCGGTCCAGTACGGCCACGGCCACCCCGGCGGCCACCCGCAGATGGGCGGGGGGCAGCCCGGCAGCGGCCCCTACGACGACGGCACCAAGAAGCGCAAGCGCTGGACGCAGCCCGAGAAGGAGGCGCTCCGCCAGGGCGTCATGGACTACGGGCCCGGCCAGTGGAAGAAGATCCGCCTGGCCCACATCAACGTGTTGGGGGAGCGCACCACGGTCCAGCTCAAGGACTGCTACCGCACCATGCTCAAGCGCGGCGACGTGCCGCAGAACCTCGGCGAGGAGGCCCTCCGCCGCATGGCGGCCGCCAAGGCCGAGAAGACCGGGGAGGTCTTCGACACGGCATCCCCCACCCCCTTCCGAACCAAGCGCAGGTTCTCGCCGGAGGAGAAGGCGGCCCTGCTCGCGGGCGTCAACGCCAAGGGCTTCGGCAACTGGGAGGAGATCCGCAAGGAGTACTGGGACGTCCTGTCCTCCCGCACCTCCCTCCAGCTCAAGGACTGCTACCGCACCATGGTCAAGCTGGGGGAGGCCAAGGCCATGGAGGAGGACGACGATGCCAAGAAGGACCGCAAGCGCAAGTACGCCGCCCGCGCCAGGGCGGCCAAGGCCGCCAAGAAGGCCAGGGCCGAGGGGCAGCAGATGGCGGGGATGGGCGGCGGGGGCCAGCCCGGCGCGGCGCCCCTACACGACCAGGTCTACCCTGTCTCCGAAGCCGACGCCGCCGCTGCGGCGGCCGTCGCCGAGGCAGTCGCCGACGTTGAGGCGGGCGGGGCCGCCTCGGCGGCGGGGGCCGAGGGATCCGCTGCCGCGGCGACCGAGGACTCCAAGGACACGGCTACCGTCTAGGGAGGGACTTCAGAGTCCGTGTGTATGTGTGGAATCGGCGCGGGGGGGGGAGAAGGAGAAGGAGAAGAAGGAGAAAAAGACGGAGAAGAACCAAAATCGTGCATTCAAATTTTTTAGCCAGTGTGGCGCCTGTGGTAAAGTTGAAATTCCCAACAGGAACAGATATTGACGTTGGACGGAGAAGACAAGAACACCGAGACCTTGTAGAAAGAACCACATACATATCGCTACATACATTACGAGGAGGGCAAGGCTCGAACAAATATAAAATTTTTCTATGTAGCTTACACTTTGTTGAAGAATCGAACCATCAGCCGCGTCTGAGTCCAGGCAGAGCGACCAGATCTAACGCCTCTAGCTAGTCCTCTCTTTACTGCGGGACGTTGATATACTGAGTAGCAGTTAGCCGAATGCCTTGCCCCCCTCCATCTTGGCCGCCCTGGCCGCCATGGCCTGCTTCCGGATCTCGAGCTGCCGCTCGTTGGCCCTGGCGGTGAGATCGGGCAGCTTCCCGCTCCCCGCGAGGGACCTGATGAGCTCCACGCAGAAGGGCAGGTAGTTGTGCCGGCGCCTCTGGTTCTCCACCTCCCAATGCGCCCGCTTCTCCTCCTCGCGCACCAGATCGGCCCGAATCTGCGCCGCCTCCGGGCCGTCCTCTGCCAGTCCAGCCTCGGAGATGGCCGCCGCCTTGGCCCCGAGGACGGCCCTCCGGTCCTCCACCACGGCCATGAGGTTGAACTTGACCTCCGTGGCGGCGTACTTCTCGATCCGACTCTGGACGGCTGCGCGGGCCACCGCCAGCCACGCCATGGGATAATCCGCAACTCCTCCTCCCGCTCCCGCTCCTGATCCGCCGCCGCCGCCGCCGTACTCGCCGCAGCGCACGGGGCCCTCCCTCAGCCCATCGAGCTCGTACACGCACCCGTCCTGGGGGTGGGGCACGTAGGCGATGAAGTGGAAGACGTCATCGTCATCCCCGGCGACGCGCCTCTTCTGGTTCTCGGGGTCGGACAGGAAGGCGTCCCTCCTAGCGAAGGAGTTGTGCGCGCCGCGGATCTCGTCGGACGCCCCGATGGCTTCCCCCCTCAGGTCGGCGGGGAAGGACTGGACGAAGGACTTGAGGTTGGACAGTGTCGGGCCCAGGGTCAGGCCGCCACCGCCACCGCCACCGCCACCTCCGCCGCCAGTGGGGGCGTTCAGCAGGATCGAGAGGATGGCCTGCGTCGCGCACGCGTTGGTGGTGACCTGCCTGGCAAAGAAGAGGTCCGGTGGAGCGCCGTCGCCAACCAGAGGCTTTTGCCCCACCCCCTCCTCTCCGGAGTCGCCCTGGTGGCCAGCCACCCACTTGAATAGGAAGACGAGCCCGTATACCTGCCCCCCATCGGCGACGAGCTGGCCCAGAGAGTCGTCGTCTAGGCTCCAGAGCTCGGATACCTCGCCCCCCTCCACGCCGAACTTCTCGATGAGCGCCGTGAACACTCCCGGATCGGACTCGATCGTGCACCAGTCGCCAGCTCCGCCCAGCGTCCCGTCTTGAGCCATGGTATCTTGTTGGGATGGGATTTTACTCCTACGAGTAGTAGCATAAAAGTTAGAGTAGGAGTATCTCTAATCTACGAGCTCGTACGAGCTCGTATTATGCATACTAACTAAATGTAGCTAGCTACGAGCTCGTAGCTATCTCCTATCTGTAGAGATCACTGTACGACGGACGGACGTCTTAAAACATGTCATCAAGTCATCAAGTCATCAAGTCATCAACTCGTTAATTTCTTTTTTCACCCCGATGACACTGAGCTCGACTCGTATGCATAATACATAATACATACTACTAGCTAGAAGTAATATGCATACTAGAAGTACGTACTAGAGCTAGTACTGTACGCCGGGTAGTATGTGCCTGCCACGGCTCCCGGACGACCGCACGTCTGCATTCTGAATGAAGCCGGAACGTGGTGGGACGGACGGGGAGGTGTCGGGGGTCGTCTCATTTTTCTCATACTAGCTAGTGCATTCACCAGAGGCACCCCTTCCCCCCCCGACCATCCAGAGCCATGCCCCCCAAGCGCCGCCCTCGTGGGGGCGGCGGCGGCGGCGGCGGCGGCGCCTCAGTTCCCAAAAGAAGCGGCCAGGCCGCCGGCCAGCGACCTCACTCGGACGTGTACGCGGCAAATCTGCCCCCGGGGGTGAAGCCCAAGGAACCTCCCGAGCTCATCGGCGAGGCCTCGACTGGGGATTCCGCCAGCGTTTCCCCGAATCCTAACACCGTCTGCGTTCCCTGCCCGGATCCTCACAGCGCCTGCCTCGTCTGCTACGCCGATGACCTGCCGCGTCACCGCGGCATCCTGCCCTGCGGTCACGACGATATTTGCGGAAAGTGCCATTTGCGGCTGCGATACCTGCACTCCGATAAGAAGTGTCCCGTGTGCAAGACGGTGAACGAGAAGGTAATTGTGGACGCGGACCCCGTGGGCGGATCAGCGGCAGCGGATGGTACGTTTGGTGAGGGCAAGGCGCACAAACCCTTTTCCTCATACGAGCTGTGGGGGGACGAGCTGGGGTCCGGGTACACTTTCCGGGACGACGTGGGAATGTTCTTTCCCACCAAGTACGATGTAAATGACATCCGTCCCCTATTCTCGCTCGGATGCAACGTGAAGGGGTGCACCTTTGACAACGACTCCGATACCTACATCAATGAGGCCAAGGGCAAGCAGAAGCGCGAGATTAAGCGCGTCGGCGGCATGCAGGCCCTCAATGCCCACCTACGGAACGAGCACCGCCTCACATTGTGTAACCTGTGCTACATGGCGAAGCGGGACTTCGTTTCGAATCTTCCACGCTTTACCCCTTCGGAATTAAAGATCCATCAGACCAAGGGTGACGGGCCTAGCAGCGGCTTTACCGGCCATCCCCTTTGCGAGTTTTGCCGCCCGAGGAGATTTTATGACATCACCAAGGTAAGTCAAGACGCGAGATGTACAATGTATGTGTTTCCAATATTCATCATTGGCGTCTTGATATCCCACTGAACCGTGCATTTTCTTGACATCTTTCCTATGCAGCTGCACGAACATCTCAATAAAGAGCACTACAAGTGCCACGTATGCGACAAGCAGGGCCGGCAAAACCAGTTCTTCAAGAACTACGAGTCCCTCTCGCGTCACTTTGAACGGGAACACTTCCTCTGCCAAAACCCTCAGTGCCTTGGCGCAAGATTCGTCGTTTTTGAGAACGAACTCGACCTGCGACACCACGAGCGAACCGTCCATGGCATCTCGTCGGCGGCAGGCTCAAAGATAAACCTGGAGTTTCGCTACCGGCGCAGCTCTGACAACCTGCAGGCGCAGGACGCTCCCCGCGAGGAGGACTTCCAGTTTGGCCTCGACGGAGAGGCATTTGTTCCCCCAGATCTTCCCACCAGCCACGATCCGAGGCAGGAGAGCGAGCCTGAGATTACCCATGCAGCACACGCCGAGCGGACGGAAGAGCTAAGGGCCGAGGCGGCGGAGATGAGGGAATCGCAGCGTCAGAGAGAATCCGCCGAGTCCTTTCCAGTGCTGGGTGCAGATGCTGCCTCTGTCGTTAGGACTGGCGGCGCCCTTGTTGGTTGGACAGCAGAAGGCCGAGCCGGAATGGGTCGTCGGGGCAAGGGAAAACTGACCGAGGATGACTTTCCGTCCCTATCTGCTGGTCCGACGAAGAAAACTCTTGCTGCCAAAGCTAGGCGTTCCTTGGGCGCAAACAGGATTCGAAACACTTCTGGGCAGTCCTCGACAGTGCAATGGTCATCTTCTCGTCCGGCTGTACGAGGGCCACCTCATGTTGGCATGGACAACTTTCCCTCCTTCGGCAGCGGGGCTGGTATTGCGATAAACAGGAAGTCAAATCTGTCCTCAGGCAATTTTCCGTCGTTGGATGGCGCAACAAGCGGTAGCGGTAGCAGTAGCTATGCCACAGCGAACGCATATGCAAGGAATCGCAATCAGCAGTCGTTAGCTCCTCCGGTCGGAACCGCTCATTTTCCTGCTCTTGGATCATCCAGCGCATCTAGTGCGTCGAACCAGCAGGCGTCAAGAAAGAGGCTTACAGGAGCGCAAAGGCATCCTTCTCAAGAAGCTCTCAACAACGTTATGCAAGTCCCTGCATCGATGAGAGTAACTTACAACGAAAACAACGACTCTGGTAAGGTGGTTGTCCAAGAAATGAAGGCGGCCCTTGGGCCAGTGAAGTACAAAGAATTGAAAGGGTTAACCAACTATTACGCTGCTGGAGAAATGACTCCGGATGCATATGTGGATATGACATCAGCCCTGTTCGACAGAGGCATCGATGATCGAGCGTTTTGGAAATACATGCCAAACTTGATTGAGAGCTGCCCAAATTCTTTCGCAAATGCCAAGGCCGCGACTTACATGGAGAATTTGCGTGTTGCTACTGCATTACAAACCCAGGAGGACAATGTGGCATCCAGGCGAATCAACGAAGGAGCACTATCTGGATACGCTGCCTCCTCTTACGGCAGAGATCGAAATTCAGCGCGTCCGGCAAATAGTAGTGGCAGCAAGAAGAAGAAGAATCAGTGGAATACCTCGGGCAAGGCAGGTAAGACAGGTGTTCGAGCCAAGGCTCCGGTGGTCAGCGTTGCTGCTGCAGCGGCGAGGGAGGAAGTACAAGGTGGGACTGCTACGAAGGGGATGGTCCAAATGAAGAAGGAAGAGCGCAAGCAGAAACAGGAGCAGTCGGAGCAGAAGCAAGGCGGTGGTAAAAACGGAAAGGAGTCGAAAAAGACCAAGCAAAAAAAGAAAAAGGACGAACTCAGAAGCTTGGCCTTTGGCGGCGGTTAATTCTAAAATAAAAGAAGGGCCGCATCACCAGCTATCATATTGTAACCATACTCAAACAGAGTCCGCTTTCTATAGTTGTATCATACTGGGTTCGCAAAAATATGAGTCATCATTGCTAAAGTTTCTCTTCACTTGACTTCGACCAGGGTGGGATAAGCTTTCTTCACGTCTTCTACTAATTCCTCCAATGCCGCCTCCAAATCATTGTTGACAAGAATATAATCAAAGGTCCCTTCAGAAGTACCGTACTCTATCTCCGTGGATGCATTCCCAAGTCTCTTCTGGATGCTCTCCTCCGTCTCCGTTCCCCGATCCCTCAATCTCGTTTCCAATAGATCCAGAGACGGCGGCGCGACAAAAATATAGTGCGGGTTAACCACATCATCACGCTCTTTGATGCTACGCACACCCTGCGCGTCAATGTCCAATATGCAAACCATACCCTTGCGCTGCACAGCGTTGACGGAATCGATGCTCGTACCATAGTAGTTGCCATGAACCTCGGCATATTCCAAAAACTTATCGCCCGAAATATCATTCTGGATCTGATCGATTGTAGTGAAGTGGTAGTGTTGGCCATCGACTTCGCCTTCGCGGGGTTGACGAGTTGTGTGACTCACTGAGAAGCCAATCTGATCGCGGCTTTCGATGGGCGGGAACCGTTTCATTAAGAGGTCGATGAGCGTACCCTTGCCGACACCCGATGGCCCGCACACGACCAAAGGGCGGGTGCCATTAGAGTCGCTAGAAAAATTCTTGGGGGATATAACATTGCTAATGACCAAAGGTATATCAGAGCGGTGATTTTGAATGCTTGTATTGGCATTTCTGTAGAATCTTGACGGTGATGTCGCCGTGAAGGCCAGTGTCGTTGCGAGGCGTTTCATTAGTTCTTACTGATACGGGAGGTGAGCAATTGCTGCACGAGTGATGTTAACAGGTAATGTGACGACTGGTCAGGCGAATGCGGTGAGCTTCATCAGGCCACGCAATAATAGGAGTCACCTCACGATCAACAACTATACCACCTCAGTACAATAGCTGTCCCATTTCGTGCTTCGCGCGCACGCGTCACGAGCTACTACTACTGTACGAGAGTAGTATTAGTATCACTTACGAGCTCGTACAACATTATTTTTTATATTTATTTATTTAAATTAGAGGGCGCATTGTCACAGCCCACCCGCGCAACGCAATACAGCTGTATTTCAGTATTACATCACAACTTTTTACCCGGATAAAAAAGTCAGTATTTGTGTCCAGTTGTCGATAGACATGTACAGACATCTATTGCTAACTGCCAATTACAAACACAGAATGCAAGAGCACTTTAAATTGATGGTTAAAGCCCTCAGCACACATTCTGGTCAAGATTCTTGCTGTTGTACAGCAGTACGGCACAAACGACATTGGCGATGCCCAAGTAGTAAATGACAGATAAAGATGTGTCGAACAGAATCATGCTGAGCAAGCCGGTCATCACCACACTGATTGCGGTAGCATATCCTTTAAGAACGGCGTCGGCAAATTTGAGCACTCCAGCAACGATCAGTCCACCAATGGCCGAGTTGATCAAGCTCAGGACTGCAGGTGCATTGAAGTTATGGAACATTCCATACCTTAATATCTGTTCAAAGTCATTGTACATGGCCCAAAGGCCGACAATAACGAGCGAAACAACGGCCAGCTGCACCTGCATGAAAGCGAGACTGAAATTTTTTCTGGCAATGATAGGATCCCTCCTTGCTTTGATGACCTTTTCAGTGTAAACCCCAGCAAAACCCGAGCTGAGAGCAATTCCTAAAGTCGCCGTGATACCTTTTACCTTGTCAGCTTGCAATGCCTCATCGAGGTCGGAATCACCGGTGCTCTTACCATAGTCCTGTGAGGTTGTTCCAACGGCGACGGATTGGGATTGTTTTTTAATTGGGCCATGTGTGATTTGCCCCAGGGAGATTTGGGGTTGGAATTAGGAGGGGGGAGGGGCGAACAAGGGGGAAGAGGGGCGGTGAGGTGCCGCAGCCAGCATGCAGAGGCGGAGGGAACGGGCGACATAATCCGACAGGGACATGACACGACACGATAAGACAGGAAATGGCATACCTTCATGTTGCACAGCATGACGCCGCACGTCAGCAGTACAAGACTGACGAGCTGAACCTGCCTAATCTTTTTCCCCAGAATGAGGACCGCGAAAGATGCCGTCGCCAACAGCTTCGACTGCACCACAACCGAGAATACTGCTGCATCGATATTACTTAAAGCCACAAACTCCAAAGTCATTTGCAGGCTATACGCTGCCGCAGGGAAGGCGAGGAGGATTGAATTCTTATAATCTTCTCTCATAAAGGTGATGATGCTAGAAAATGGCTTCTTCTCCACAAAGAGAATGTACGCTGTGGAAAAGGCGAGCTTAAGCAACTCGATGCCAATGACCGCTGCGCTTTTGAGAAAATCAGGCTTCTCCTTCATGACATACCTCATCAGGAGATTCTTGCTTTATTGTGTTTTTGGAGAAGAGAGGGGATACATTACATACATGTAGGTAGTGAGCAAGGCATGTGGCGGGGAACAGCTGCGTTCGTACGTGCGTTTAAGCATGATATCTCACCTGCAATTTTGCACAGCTAGGAGGACAAGTACCCTAAGGCCCATCCTGTTTATGGAGGGACCGGCGCTAGAGTCCGAGTTCTTGGCTGGCGACTGCGAAACCGCTGCTTCGTCACCCCTATTCTTGAGGAGTGACTCGGATTCCTGCAGCAAAATAGCGCTCGAAAGAGATCCCTGGCCCGATCGCGGCGAAGGCGCGATTGGATTGCCCTGCATCTCGATATCAGAGGGACCCTCGGGGCTTCGGGCGGATCCAACTCCCTCCATAGACCCTGACATCATTGTTTCCGCCGTGCCCATGGCGAGGGCTGAGGTCGATCGCTTCTGTGCTCCGCTCATTTGTTATTTCTATAGTATCACAGAGGACAGCCACACTACAGTGACACTCGTAATTGCTGATAATTAGAATCTCCAACTATATTGTGTCACACGGCAAAAATCGGCAGTCAGCGGTGGATGGGCGGATGGGGATGGATCCTTCTAGAGTACTCGTAGCTATCTTGAGGCAGGCAGGTACTCTACGCTCGTAACACGTATACGACTCGTAGTACTACTATTACTAGCTAGTAGTAGGGGAGTAGGATTCCCACAGAATGGCCTCCCTCTATGTACCCCACCAGTACTCTATCTACCACTAGTAGTACTAGCTAGTAGTATGCATACTAGACTACGAGCTCGTACTACTAGTAGTACATCCAAATCAGGGATTGCTTCCCCAATAGTAGTGAGTCCGGGTGTTTTTAGGATATTAGGCGTATTGGGTACTCTCTTTATATTACGGAGCAATTTACGGCTCGGCTCATCTGTGATCCGCGACTTCTGACGTCTTCAGGATACATAACACCCAATCATAGCAACCCAGCAACCGCTGGTCCATCGCCGGATGCGACGTATACCCCCTCTCCTGGCGGTGCACTGCGCGACAGCAGCGATGAGCACAGC
>Ga0315315_10003413_pt1 | contig 14582 bp, 10 predicted proteins | sample M140m3416metaG_FD_203699 | JGI IMG/M metagenome (GOLD analysis project Ga0315315, IMG submission 203699) | Ammonia-oxidizing marine archaeal communities from Monterey Bay, California, United States - M1 40m 3416 | ecosystem: Environmental > Aquatic > Marine > Intertidal zone | place: USA...
AACAAAATCAGGATGTTGGTGACCGTTAGCGCAGAGCAAAACGACACTCTCTCTGCAGCACAGGATAGAGAATGATCCTGATGTTCACAGCTTTTCATCCGCCAGAGTACCAACGGACTCATGAACCGGGATTCAGCTGGCACTCTGATCCGCGCATGCCATAGCTCGGGCTATCCAAAGACAGGTATCGTTGTGGCTGTCTCTAACCGGCTGCTGGCTCTTCGCCAACCTGGCCTGCCAGGTAGAGTTCTATGCCGATTGTTTTTATCTGGTGCAGCTGAGTTTCCAGCCAGTCGACACTTTCTTCGGATTCCACAACGATTCGTTCGATGATTTCTCTGCTGCCTGTGTCGCCAACTTCGCTGGACACCAGAACACCCGCGTTGTAGGTCTTCACTGCGTTGACTTCCAGCAGCAGGTCATTGTCCAGTTGCTCTTTGACATCAGAGCCAACTCGAATTACGTCGTACCGAGCAATCTCCGGAACGCCTTCCAGGAACAGAATGCGGTCGATGAGTAATTCAGCATGCTTCATTTCTTCAATGGATTCTTCGTAGTGATGGGCAGCCAGTTTGTGAAAGCCCCAGTCTTTGCACATTTTGGCCTGAACGAAGTACTGATTGATCGCAGTGAGCTCAATTGTGAGTCCTGCGTTGAGTACTTCGATAATCCTCTCGTTGCCCTTCATGATATCTCTCCGAAGATTGGCTTGATAATTTTGTGATTTCGTGCAACGCACTACGCTGAACTGGTAGCCGCCGCAGAATTTAATGACCCAGCGACACCAAGTGATCGCTTCAGTTTGTATGCCAAATTCTAGACCTTTGAGTTAGCAATGACTGTCTGTCACAGGCGGCAAATTGTCGAATCGCTTTGATTGATATCATGTCTCTGATTCAAGTTGCGACCTAGTCGCAGCCAAGCTCGCAATGTTGTTCTCTACGGGAGATTCCGATCACGAGCCAAACTCAAAATGTGTTTCTGTTTCTCATGCTAATAATCAGCTGTCGAATCCCCCGGTGTTCGCTGAAGGCGCCCTTAGGGATTGGTTACTGCTCTGTATTGGACCAGTTACGACCATGCTGCAGTCTACCGGTTAACGATTCCCCAAGGCGGATCGATGTTACGGATTGCTCATGCGTTTCCTGCACCAATCAGCGGCCAGGGCATGACGTAGTCACATGATGGGAGGCACTGGTTTGGCATTGCTCGAAAGAGATGCGAAGTGATGGTCCGCTGCTCGCCCAGGGTAATTCCAGAACCTCAGTCGCACGAGAAGTATGTCCAGAATCTATTGCAGGCTACGTACCAATGTGCGCGACCAGCAGCACCAGGCCAATAACTGCGAAGCACGTTGCGAAACATAGAACAAAGCCTCCAATGTCAAGAAGGCCCGGTCGCTGAAATTCCAGACTGGTTCCAGGTAATAGTTTCTTGTGATCAAACCTTGCGGGATTCGCGTAGCTGTTTTCAATCTCAGCTTTGTCATGCTCCGGGTCGGAATCAACCGGCGTCTTCATTTTTACATAGTAGCGATCCAGAGCATTCTTGCTGTTTCGCGGCGTAACCAGACTGAAAATGATCATGACGAAGAATGGTATGATGATCTTGGGCACAAGCTCCAGCGCATTCAGTGTCGACGAAGACAGGCCACTGAGGTCTAATCTCAGCGGCCTGAAGAAGAGCAGGTTTAGCCTCAGGCTGCCCTCCCCCTGAAGCGTTGTTCCGGCTGGATATTTCAAAGTTTCCCGACGGCTGAATTCATCCAGTTCCTCAGACTTGACGACCTGCAGCTTTGCATCGGCTTGAACTGGTTTCACCGAGTCCCAGTAGATGCTGATACTTTTTGCAACCCGTTCATGTGCAATTCGTGTCACTCCGGCCTGAATTGTATCCATGCCATTATCGCCAGGAATCAGACAAGTGTCGGCCGACAGCCGCCGCGGTTTCGTCTGTTCGTGTGTGAGCAGTGCAGCCCCTGTGAGTCTTTTCTGCTCTTGCTTCCATTCTGTTTCAGCTTGCGCTAATACCCGCCGAAGCATTGATTTTGAGACGAGTTCCTGAGTGATTGTTCGGGTGTGTGGTGTACGGGCCATCAGGTCCTGGTCCTCACGCAGGTCGCTGAACATCCGCGGTCCGAAGTAAGGAATGACAAAGAAGAACATTAAACAGTAAATGACAGTAATCCAGGCAGCTGCAGTTGTGGCTCGACGCCAGTACATGCCAATCCAAAACGGGGAGGCAAAGACCAGCGGGAACCAGAATGTCAATTGCAGTTGTCCAATCATGTCGTAGATCGTCAGTGAGAAGAGCACTGACCCGGCAACGACAATAATACCTGTCAGTCGCCCTGCGCGAAGACACTGTTGTTCACTGGCATTCGGGTTGACGAACGGTACGTACAAATTGCGAACGATTAGCCCCGCTCCGACAATCATGTATGCATCTACGCTGCTCATCAATGCTGCAAGCAGGCAGGCCAGCATCAGGCCTCGAAAACCGGGCCCCAGCAATTGCATGGATGCGTATCCCCAGGCGCGGTCAGGATTCTGAACCAACTCAGGGACGTCAGCGTAAAGGGTAGCGGCAATCAACGCTGTCAGCACCCAGCCTACTGTGCAGAATCGCTTCAGGAAATTTCCCACAACAAGCCCAACTCTCGCATCAAATTCGGACTTTGCGGAGCCTCCTCCTGTGGCAATAAAGTGCGGCTGAACAACGATACCCGTCAGATTCGCGAGTACGATAGCGATGAGGTAATACAGCGAAAACTCTGCGGTGCTGGAACCAATGACATCAAAAAATGATTCGGGCAACTGGTCGTGCATGACCTGGAATCCATTGTTGCCATCCGGATTCAGTGCTGTGTTTTCAGAAAGCTGCTGCAGTCCAATCGGAACCAGCATTACCGATAGTCCGATGATGCAAATCCCCTGAATAAAATCGGTGTAATAGGCGGCCGCTAATCCGCCGGCGATTCCGTAGACGACGACCACGACTGCGACCACTGGGATGAATACATACTGCAGTTCATAGGTTTGGCCCAGCAAAGCTACTGTGTCGCCAATCATCGGCTCAGCTGTCTTTGAGATAGCGGAGAAGAACATCGATCCGTAGATCATGAAGAACATGACGCCGAAGATGCTATAGGCCGCCCCCAGACTGCGTGATTCGTAGCGTTCGACAAACCAGTCGCCCAATGTGAGATGTCGCATACGACGGTACCAAACTCCGGTGATCCAGTAGAAGGGCGTCACGAACAGCCAAAGCATCACACTCCACATGCCGCTCATACCGCCAATGAATGTGGAACGCCCCGTATTGATCGGGTCACTCGATCCCGTTCCGGCACCAAAAGCAGCAAATGTCTGCATGACTTTGCCGAATCCACGGCCGCCCATAAAGAAGTCCTCCTGACCCTTCACGCGGTTCATCGACCAGACACCAATCCCTGCCATAACGGCGAAGTAAAGGGCAAGTACGAGGTAGTCAATCGTATCCATGATGTTCTGACCCATGTGAATGCGGGAATGTGCCGACAGCTTGAAACGGCTATTTGATGTCGGTGCCGACGATCTTAAGCATTGTCAAAGCGTAAGCGTGCAGGTCATGCCATCAACCGTTGGAAAATGTCACAAACGATATAGTTTTTGTTCAGGGCAGGGTGTCAGCATTTTGGGCTGTTGTGCTTTACCGACCACCAATCAATGTCGTCACGGCATCCTGAATTCCGTCGATGCTCAGCGAAAACATGGGGAAGATAGATTGAATTACCTGAGTTGTCGGAGTGAGGTTCCAGTGCGAAGCCGGATCGGGGTTCAGCCAGGCCGATCGATCAAAGTGATCTTCGATCCGCATAAGCCAGTCGACTCCACGTGTATCAGTGGTGTGTCGAGGGTTGATATTACCTCGGGGACTCATCAATTCTGCGGGATGCATAGCCGCGTCGCCAACGAATAATACCTTCCAGCGTTCGTCCAGTTTTCGTAGAACGTCTTCTGTCGGAATCGCATCCTTCATATACAGATTGGCCGTCGTTGCGACCCTTTCGTACACGCAGTTGTGAAAGTAGTAGGCCTTGAAATCCTTCAGACTTCGTTCTTCATGCAGAGCTGTGAGCAATCGACTGACCGGTTCATAGTATGGATCCATTGTTCCGCCGACGTCCATGAAAAGTACCAGACGGACGTTATTGCGTTTTTCGGCACGGTAAACGATTTCGATTTCCCCCGCATTTTTACATGTTTCATCGATGCTGCTGTCGATATCCAGTTCTTCCGGGCCGGATCGAGTTAGCTGACGCAGACGCCGGAGAGCCATTTTTGTATTGCGCAGATCGAGTGTCAGATCGGTGCGGTAATCTTTGAAGCGTCGGTCTTCGGCCACCTTCATTGCTGACCGACCTCGTGAGCTGCCGCCAACTCGAATGCCTGTCGGATGTTCACCGCTGTGGCCAAAAGCAGAATGCCCGCCGGTCCCGACCCATTTTCCGCCTCCGTCATGTCGCTCGTTCTGTTCTTGCAGCCGTTCAAAGAACTTTTTCATAAGTGCGTCTGCGTCGAGAATTTCCAGAGCGGCTATCTGTTCTGCCGTCAGGCCTTCGAAATCCTTTGGGTTGTTCAGCCAGTCCATGAGTTCATCACTCAGTGACAGTTCCTTGTCAACATCTTTGAAGATGTGAGCGAAGACGCGATCAAACGCATCGAAGTAGGCTTCGCTTTTGATCAGGCACGATTTGGCGAGGTCGTAAAATCGGAGCAGCTCACAACGGTGCAGCCCTTTTTCCAGAGCCGTCACAAACATCTGCCATTCCTGAATTGAAACAGGAACACCTTCTTCGCGCAAACCGTAGAAGAGATTCAGGAACATTGCCGTATCTCCTGCTGTCAGTTGTATCTGGAACCAAGATCGCTCCAGCTGGTCGGCAGAATTTCACTATGTTCCTGGTGCCCCTGGACGGCAAGCGTGTCCTGCTCGTTCTTGAGCAAAGATCCCAGAAATGGAATGTGCTTCTCCAGTTGATTCCGATTGATTCCGGAACGCAGGATCGCAGCGATCCAGTCGATCAGTTCTGATGTCGATGGCTTTTTGCGAAGCTCATTCCGGCTGCGTAGCCAGTAGAACTTGATTAAAATCTGGTCCAGCATTTTTACATCCAGCCCTGGATGATGAACATCGACGATCTGTTTCATGAGTTCAGGTTCCGGGAACTCAATGAAATGAAATACACAACGGCGGAGAAAGGCGTCTGGTAGTTCCTTTTCACTGTTCGAAGTGATGATAACCAGCGGGCGTTGTTGAGCGACAATCTCGTCGTTGGTCTCCATGATGGTAAATCGCATTTCGTCGATTTCACGGAGAATGTCGTTGGGAAATTCGAGATCCGCTTTGTCGATTTCGTCGATCAGCAATACGTGTCGATTCTCAGCTGCGAAGACTCGGCCCAGTGGCCCCATTTTGATGTAGCTTCGAATGTCTCCAACATTGCCGTCGCCGAATCGAGCGTCGTTCAGGCGTTGTAGCGTATCGTAGATGTAGAGACCTTCGGAAGCCTTTGACGTCGACTTGATATGCCACGATTCCATCGGCAAGCCGGTGCCTTCGGAAACATGTCGAGCCAACAGAGTCTTGCCTGTGCCTGGTTCTCCCTTGATCAGCAGGGGTCGTTGCAGGGCGATTGCACAATTCACAGCTTCAATCAGCGGACGCGATACTATGTAACCATCGGTGCCGGTGAATTGATAGAAGTCATTTGATTCGTGAGGTTGATCGGGAAACTTAACCACAGAAACTTCCTGGAGCTGGTGAACAATTGAGCGCATAGAATAGACAATTCCATACCGTAAGTGGAGTCATCTGGATCGAACCAAAGCGGATGCGGGCACCGCCGATGAGTTGTGGTTGGGTTGCGACTTCACCACGGCTAAAACTGACTGCTGCAGCCTTTGCACTTCCGATAATCGCAGCTAATTACGAGAAGACTCACGACCTTCGAAGTGTCACCGGTGCGTCTGCGTGTTAATTTCATCCGGTCAAGAAGTGATCTGTGGGCGCGTTGGGCCAGCTTGGCGTCCCAGCAAATACAGCCCGAAACCAGGAACAAGTGGTGCGAATCCCAACAGTGAAAGCCACTTCGCATAGGCGATGCTTGAGTACAGCATGTAGCAGGACATCGCGCAAAACAGCAGTGGAGGCAGTGGGTACCATGGGACTCGGAAAGCCTGCTCACATTCGGGCTCCATTCGTCGCACCAGGAACAGACTGAAACCGCTCAGCAGGAAGAAAGACCAGAACACGGGTGCAGTGGCGGCGACAAGTGTTTCGAACCCCCCGAAATACTGCTCCCAGGGAATCACCGGAAGCTGCACTTGCGAGAGTGCTGAATCAATCACGTTCTGACCACGGTCCGTTCCAACTGCAAGAATCAATAGACATGCAAACAGGCCTGGGGCAATCAATGCTGTTTTGGGGATCAGTTTGTCGTCACCGGGACTCGTAATACGTTTGAACAGTGGGTAATCACGACTCATCTCACAATACACGCGGGAACCAGTGAAGATCATGGCATTGATGGCGCCCAGTGCGGAAATCATCACCAGCAGACTTGTTGCTCTCGCTCCCCATGCTCCGAACGCCTTCTCAACGACATCTGCTGCCGGGGTGTATGTCAGTCGTGCTGCATCGAATCCTAACGCCCGGATGCAGGCGAAGTTGACCAGGAGGTAGATGACGGTGATTCCGGAAATGCCGACGAAGAGTGCTCGAGGGAGATTGCGTGCACGATTCTTAACTTCTGCCGCGACATATGCCGTGTCGTTCCAGCCTCCGTACGCATAAAGCACGAATACCAGGCCCAGGCCAAACTGCGGACTGAACTCGGATGCGGCGGCACGGATGTTTGTCTCTGTCAGCGGAGTGGCAAATCCAACCACAACCAGAATGAGAAGTCCCAGAACTTTAGACCCGCTGAGCAAATTCTGAACAGTCCGTCCGGTTGTTGTCCCACCAAGGTTCACGAGAGTCAATACACCAATTGCACCGGCTGCCAGCCAGGCATTAGTCCAGCCGGGCAGAGCACAGATGTTCATAGTGTAATCGGAAAAAGCGTAGGCCAATGTCCCCACAGTTCCGCTGTGTACGGCCGTTAACTGCGCCCAGCCGAAAAGGAAACCGAGCCAGGGTCCAAATGCTCGTGAAAGAAAGATGTACTCGCCGCCATTCCGGGAAAACGAAGTGGACAGTTCGGCGTAGCACAAGGCGCCGCACAGTGAAAGCAATCCTCCCAGCAACCACAGGACGTAAGATTGCCATTCGTAATTCACATTTTGGAACACCAGTGTCGGTGTCTTGAATATTGCCGTTCCAACAACAACACCAATAATGATGCTGATTGCATCTGCAAACCGCAAATGAGCAACTGGAGGCGAATCTGCAATATCAGGTGACGATGTCAGGAGAATACCTCAGCTGCAGGTCGTTTCGATCGGAGAAGAGATCATGATATTGCATCAGGCCATCAGTTAAATACCATCAGATCAGTACTTGAATTAATTGCCTGGTCTGAGCATGCCGAAGGTCGGAACAGAGGCAGTCAAACAGTCAACGACCGTCGGTCGTATCGCTGCGACGTTACGGATAGCAATCTTCTCTCTGAATCTCCGACCAGTACAGGAGTCGGATCGAATGAAGTTGTCTTGGCAAATCACCTGGACCTGCATCGTCCGCTTTCTGCTCAGGTCTTGTTGTTTTGTCACGGTGTCGGACATTGTCAATCTCTATGTAGTCTGTGTTTGTTACGTCCGGCCGGCCACTGATTCCGATATCCTGTACCGGAGTGATCAACAGCTGGTATTAGATGACCGTGTGCCGGTAATGGGGCCTAAAAGTCTGTCTCTTCTGTGGTGTTGCCCCGTCGAAACTTTAAACCAGTTCCTGAATGGGCTCGCCGTGGGGAATGAGAGGGACAGGACGGCCACTGGTGTCCGGAACCATCTCTCGGTAGTCAATTCCCAGATGCTGATAGACCGTGGCCAGCAAATCGTTGGGGTCAAGCTGCCGAGTCTTCGGTCGTTCGCCTTTAGCAGTAGTTGAGCCCACAACCTGTCCTGTCTGCATACCGGCTCCCGATACCAGAACAGACATTGCGCCTGGGTAGTGGTCACGTCCTGGCTGAATGACTTTCGAACTCGTTCCTTTCCGCGCATTGATCCGCGGCGTGCGGCCAAACTCTCCTGTGACGATCAACATCACCTTCTTATCCAGACCCCGTTCGTAGAGGTCCTCAATCAGAGCGGCAATGGCGCGATCGTAGACTGGTAGACGAGCGCGCGTGTCGTCGAACAAATGTCCATTGACGGCGTGGATGTCCCAGTTTCCAATCGCTCCCGGGATGTTTGGATTCTGCATTTGCATAGTCACAAAGCTGGTGCCCGCCTCAACGAGTCGGCGTGCCAGTAATGCACGTTGACCCCATTTGTGTCTGCCATATCTGTCGCGGACGGTAGCATCTTCCTTTGACAGATCGAACGCTTCACGCGCCTTTTCGCTGGTCAACAAATTGACGGCTTGTCTGTTAAAATGATCCATTGAATCCATCAGGCCGGACGAGTCCATTTTCCGTCGGATTCCGTCAACGGCAGTGAGCAGCGACTGGCGGTCGTCTAGTCGATCTTTCAATTGCGGCGCCAGCGACAGATTGTTAACTTTGAAGTCGGGCGCATTGGGATCACCACCGACGACAAATGGCAGATACGCAGGCCCGAGACTGGCGCTACCACCACCATAGACATTGTTTTGGTCGGCCACATATCGTGGCATGGCCGGGTCGCGTCGACCGTCGAGCATTTTTGACACGACAGGCCCCAGGCATGGAAACTGTGCCAGTGGGTCGAGCACTCTGAGAGGATTGTAGCCCGACAGAAATCGTCCTGCGCCGCCCGCATGATTGGCGAATCCGTGAGAGATCGATCGAATCAGAGTGAACTTGTCTGCGACGCGAGCGTGCTGCGGAAGATGTTCGCAAATATCCATGCCGGGGACGACTGTCGAAATCGGTGCGCACTCACCGCGATACTCGATGGGAGCGTCGGGTTTTAGGTCGTACGTCTCCATGTGGCTTGGGCCACCCTGCAGCCAAATCAAGATGACTGATGTGTCAGCAACCCGTTCACCGCCTTCAATTGCGCTGGCACGCGCCTGCAGCAGGTCGCTTAGACCGAGTCCGCCAAGAGCCAGTGAGCCGACCTCAAGAAAGCTGCGCCGCGCGATTGGACCAGCGCAGGTTGTCTTAGCTGTATTCATGAGATTCACCGTAGGCCTGATTACCACCGTGATTCGTATCTGTGTCCGGCGGAATCGTGTCGATCCCGATCACAACCCGTCAGCATTCTGTTCCACTCGTGTTTGATGATAACTTCAGTGTCGAATGTACGGTCCATGATGTCCAGCAGGAAGTCACCAGTTGTCGACAGAGAGAGTCTGAAAGGGTTGAGATTATTCAGCTGTGAGGCTGGAGTGCCTGTACTCCTGCGATTTAGTATTCGTGAAACTATCAGATAGATTGTGACGGTGATTGTCGTGCGATGATCCAGATGGTGTCCGTAAATCCGGTTTGAGTGAATCAGCGGTATGCGAGATATAGCGTGACGAAACAACAAAACTCTCTGGCCGCGTCCGAACGTCTGGTTTCCCTCGATGCATTACGAGGGTTGGACATGTTCCTGATTGCCGGCGCCCAGAATATGGTTTTCCGCTCGGCAGAGTACACAGACTGGGATTTTTTGAAGACAATCGCGATCGAGTTCGAACATCCCGAGTGGAACGGCTTCACATTCTTCGATTTGATCTTTCCACTTTTCATGTTTCTGACAGGCGTGTCGTTTACGTTCTCTCTTAGCAAGCGAATGCAGGAAGGCGAGGGATTGCGGAGCCTGCATGTGCACGTCTTCACGCGAGGTTGCTCGCTCATTCTGTTGGGGGCGATCTGCAACGGCCTGCTGTCGCTTGAGTTCGATAATGTGATCTATTCGAGCGTGCTCGGTCGTATTGGTATAGGCTACATGTGTGGTGCGTTGCTGGCGATGCACATTAAGAACTGGATCGGGCGTTTGGCTTGCTGTGCGTCGATATTACTTGGGTATTGGACGGTGATGATGCTGGTTCATGTGCCAGGGTATGGGACAGGTGATTTGACGCCCGGCCATACGCTGGCCAGCTACCTTGATCGGATGTTATTACCAGGGCGTCTATATGCGACGGACCGCGACCCCAACGGGCTTCTGGCAACGGTTCCAGCGGTGGTGAATGTACTGGCCGGCATCATGACAGGCGAACTGCTTCGGAGCGCTGTCAAGTCGGGTTACCAAAAGGTGGGAATTATGTTCCTGATCGGGATCGTCTCCTGGATGATTGGTCAGTTATGGAACGGCTACTTCCCGATCAACAAAAATCTGTGGTCAAGCTCTTTCGTAATGGTGACGATCGGCTGGAGCTTAATGTTCCTTGCTTTATTCTACCTGTTCATTGATGTCTGGCGAATTCGAGCATGGGCATTTGTTTTCATTGTCATTGGGATGAATCCCCTGTTGATCTATATCGGTCAGCAATTCATTGCCTTCCGAGACATCGTCCATTTGGTATTGCATGACGAGCAAAGCAAATTGCATCCGCTGTTCATTGAGTTGCTCATGTTTTCGATGAAGTGGTCGATCCTTTACTATCTCTACCGCAAGCGAATATTCTGGCGTTTGTAAAACAGACGAACTGTCTCTGATTGGAAGACTCGCTACATGTGAAGTGTCTAAAGGGCTGTCGCCTGTCAGTCAGTCTGTGGACGGTATCATATAAAATTATACAAATGAAAAATTGGCTTCGAAATGTTCTGTTCGGCAGCGTGGTGGTCGTCATCGTGATCGCGTCACAGACATTTGCGGCAGACGACAAGGTGAGATTCCGCGGAGCGTCGGACGAACGGCAGCTGTTTCCCGGCGACTTCGGTGTCTCATCAGTGCTAGATCTCAAACGTACAATGCAGCAGCCGTCCCGGCGTGGAGCGGTCATCGTCTCTGATCAGCCCCGGGAGACTCATTCTGGCCACCGCAGTTAACTTCCACATCGTGAGATTTTCGGAAACCAGGAGCGTGCCATGAACAGACTTCTCAATAATCCTGTCCTTGTCGGATTGATTCTTGTCATCAACATTACGCCTTCACTGTTGGTGGCCAGTGATTCCAAAATGAAAAAAACAACTATCGCATATCGCGAAGTCGACGGGCACAAGATTCTGGCCGACGTCTATCGTCCGCAAGGTGATGCCGTATGTCCGGTCGTTGTCTGGATTCATGGAGGCGCACTGATATTGGGGCATCGTGAAGGCGTTAATTCTCAAGTGCGTTCACTGGTCGAGGAGCAGGGCTGTGCCCTGGTGTCAATCGATTATCGTCTTGCGCCGGAGACGAAACTTCCAGGTCTGATCAGTGACATCGAGGCGGCATTCGATTGGCTGGCAAATGATGGAGCAATACAATTCCATCTCGACCCAACGCGTATCGTGGTCATTGGCGGGTCGGCAGGTGGGTATCTCACCCTGATCACTGGCTACCGAGTGCGACCCCAGCCCAGGGCACTGGTCGCATTTTATGGCTACGGGGACCTGACTGGGGACTGGTACTCCACCCCTAGCCCCCACGCTAGACACAACGGGCAGAAGATCACGCGTGAAGAAGCCACGAGGCAAACCGACGGCGCCGTTATTTCTGATGCACGAAAGCGTAAGGGAGACGGTCTAAAGATCTATCTTCACTACCGCCAGAACGGCGTCTGGCCGGAAGAGGTGAGTGGATTCGATCGTGCTGCAATTGCCGAGAAGATTGCCCCTTTTGAGCCGGTTCAAAACGTCACGGCAGACTTTCCACCAACGTTGCTGATCCATGGGACCGATGATACCGATGTGCCTTTCGAGCAATCGATACTCATGGTCAGGCAGTTTGAACAACATGCTGTTCCATTTATTCTTAAGGCGATCGATAACGCAGAGCACGGATTGGGCGGAGGTGAACCTCGCCAAGTTGAGAATGCCTGGAAGACCATGCAAACGTTCGTCGTCAAGCACCTCACGTCTTCCGAATGACCTGGGCCGGATGGAGTTTGGCGACAGTTGTTCAGTTGGTGAATGTCCTGTAACTTGACTGGAAATGCCAGATTGGCTTCAGGTGGTCCTAATCTGGAATTGCCACTGCTGCTTTCACAGCCCCGAAGTTTCGTGCATGGTGATGTTGCGTCAGGACTTTCAAAATCAATACGATTCCCCTCGATAATGCTTTCATCGTGACGGAATGTGCTGCAGCGTCTGCGGCTGTCGATACAGGTGCTGCAGGACCGACTTCGGAAACACCCATGGTGGCGAAGAAGCTGCGTGGTTCTTCCGAAGTGGAGGACACGGTGCATTTAACACCCTTACTCCGCCGAATGCGACCACATACGACTGTGGAGCCGGCTCTATTCCCAGCAGCCCTAACGAACCGTTTACCGTTGCCACTTGAAGTTACCACATTGGTTCGGTACTTGCGGTCTTAGCTGACGGTAGTGTCAAGGGTGTGAGTGACAGCATCGACTTGGGTCTCTGGCAGGCTGCCAGCACTCGGGCTGGTGGTGAAATCTTAGGTGACTCGTAACGGATTTCACGTCGCATCGTTCGGTTCTTCCCGGCTGCAAATGCGGCCGGAAGCTTTTTATTGCTCATAACGAGACCGTCCCGTCGCAGATCAGTTTGTGATCATCACCGAACAGAGTCATACTGGTCAGATCATTTGAGTGACGTGAGATATTCCACCAGGTCGGCAACCTGCTGTGCTGTCATGTCCCGAAAAAGCAGGTCCGGCATCATTGATTTGGCCTGGGGAAGCAGTTCTTCGATGTTGGTCGCAGGAATTCGCTGCAATTTGTTCGTGGCATCTTTGAGTACCACCTCGTTTTCGTCTTTACTGATCAGCAGGCCTGTGATGACCAGACCGTCCTTTGTTTCAGCAAGATACGTGATGTACTTTTGGTCGATTTGTTTGGAGGGATCGAGAATGCTTTCCAGCAGCTTTTCGGCGTTGAGTTTCTTGCCGATGGACGTCAGGTCCGGCCCCACTTCCCTGCCCTGCTGGCCGATGCGGTGACAGTTACGGCAGGACACACTGTCTGCTTCCATGAACAGTTGCCTGCCGCGGTTCGGGTCACCGGTAAGTGATTGAATTTGCTCCGGCTTCACGACATTGCCAAGCCGTTTGATACGCTCGTCAGCCGACAAAAAACGTTCAAACAGATCACGCACACTCGGTTCACTATGACGTGCTGCCAGCTGAATGGTTGTCGCCATTGCCGCTGCAGGCAATTCGCCACGATCCACAGACCGCAGCAGCAGCAGTGCACCAGTCGTTGAAGACAGCAGCTGATTCAGACTGGCAGACTGTTCTGCCACCGAATCAAATTGCTGGAGCCTTTTTAGATGCGTTGCATTATCGACGTCGAGTGAGCTCGGGGAATTGACAGCGTCTTCCTGAGGGAGCTGACTCAGCCAGTCCTGTATGAGAGCCAGGCCATCGAGATCGACCTCGGTTGAACCAATTTTAGGCATTCGTCCACTTCCCAGTTTGGCGATGCGATAAAACAAAACCGAGCGAAATGGGTCACCGGGCGTGATCACCCGAGCTCCATGAATGCCGAATTTTCCCTGCGAGGGACGTGCGTTCACCATCTTTGTGTTTTCGAGTGCAAGGTCGAACTGCATCTCTGACAAGACTGATCCGCCTGCATGCATTCGGTGACAATGGGAGCAATTGGTATGCAGATAAGCCCTCGCGCGATCTTCTACAGATGCGGACATGTCATGCGGATTCGCTAGTTGAGGACCGTCGTCCGAAGCTAAGAGAGGGTCGATGAGTCCGATATGTGCGTATGTTTTCAATTGAGAAGCTGAAGTCTGACCGTAGTCGTGATCACGATTCAGTTGAGTTGTGTTGAAGCCCAGGGGAGGCCCGGACCAGCTGTTGTGACAGCGTTGGCACTCGGCTCGCCCTGCGAATCTCCAGGTTTGTTTCCGAATACCATTGGGAGCATCAGGATCAGCAATATCAAGAGTGACGTCGGTACCTGAAGCCTCAACCAGCACGGCATCTGTTTGCTCGATGTTCCACTGGTAGGTGTAGGGGTTCCACACGGTGCCATCGAAGTGCAGAATCTGCGTTTCGATGTGGCGACGTGTGGCAGGATCTCCCTGCTGCATCTCGAGTGACAACGTTTTGGCCAGTACAGAATTCTCTGGGAATACCCACTTTTCACCATCGGCCGTGATGGAGAGGTCGTCGGGCACTCCGATATGACGCTCGGCCACAGCAAAATCAGCCCAGGGTTCTGCGTTGATTGAATAGGGAATGACACCTTTCGTCGGGGCCAGTTGATCGGTCGACAAGAACAAACCAGTCTCACTGAGTCTGCGCGGAAAGCTGTTGGAGACGTCTTGCTGGGGGTTGCGAATCAGTCGGTTAATGGTTCCCTTCGGGTGATCCAGGAAATACATCTCTCCGTTGTGGTCGTCGCCA
>Ga0315315_10003415_pt1 | contig 14575 bp, 16 predicted proteins | sample M140m3416metaG_FD_203699 | JGI IMG/M metagenome (GOLD analysis project Ga0315315, IMG submission 203699) | Ammonia-oxidizing marine archaeal communities from Monterey Bay, California, United States - M1 40m 3416 | ecosystem: Environmental > Aquatic > Marine > Intertidal zone | place: USA...
ATAGAATTGAAGCAACAACAAATAATTGTTGATTGGGATGAAAGCTTCTAAAAAAATGTTTTTAATAGATTTAGTAACATTAATGCCTGAATTACTTGAGGCTTTTACTAAGTTTGGTGTTGTTGGCAGAGGGTTTAAAAGAAATTTTGTTGATATCAACTTTATAAATCCTAGAAGTTTTGCAACAGATTCCCATAAGACTGTAGATGATAGAGCTTATGGCGGTGGTCCAGGAATGGTAATGATGGCTGAGCCTTTGATTGAATCAATTGAGTCAGCAAGAATAAGAGAAAAAAGATTAGGTATAAAAAAGCGTAAAGTAATTCATTTAACGCCTAAAGGACCTAAATTAAAGCATGAAAAAGTAAAAGAGTTATCATGTGAAGAAGGTTTAATTTTGATAGCTAGTAGATATGAAGGCGTTGATGAACGACTAAATAAATGGATTGATGAAGAGTTATCGATTGGAGATTTTGTAACAAGTGGGGGAGAATTGCCGGCAATGTTGTTGATGGATGCATTGATTAGACAAATCCCTGGTGTTTTGAATGATATTGAATCAGTTAATCAGGACTCATTTGTAAATGGATTATTAGACTATCCCAGCTTTACAAGGCCTGAGTCACTAAGAGGATTAAAAGTACCGGATATTTTATTATCTGGCGACCATGAAAAAATTAGAATTTGGAGATTAAAAGAGTCACTTAAAGAAACGAAGTTAAAAAGACCCGATTTATTAATTAATAAATCACTTACAAAAGAAGAGTCTCGGCTGCTCAATGAAATTGAACAAGAGCAGGAACAAGACTAAATAATAAAAAGGAAAAAGGTTATGGTAGATATAATTAAGACACTTGAAAATGAAGAGATTGCAAAACTTGGAAAATCAATTCCAAAGTTTGACGTAGGTGATACAGTAGCCGTTGGTGTTAAGGTCGTAGAAGGAAATCGAAAACGTATACAGATATTTGAAGGCGTTGTAATCGCAAGAAGAAATAGAGGTTTAAATTCCTCATTTATCGTTAGAAAAATTTCTTCTGGTGAAGGGATTGAAAGAACTTTTCAACTGCATTCTCCCTTGATCGATAATATGAAAGTTATAAGAAGGGGTGATGTAAGAAGAGCAAAATTATTTTATCTTAGAGATCGCTCAGGCAAGTCAGCAAGAATTAGCGAACGTCTAAAGGCACGTGAGAGTGATAATGAGTTTGAGGCTATCCCTGAAGTAGATCTTCCTCAAGAAGATAAAGTTGAAACTGAAGCAAAAGTAGATGATAGTGCTCCGTCAGAAGATAAAGTTGAAACTGAAGCAAAAGTAGATGATAGTGCTCCGTCAGAAGATAAAGTTGAAACTGAAGCAAAAGTAGATGATAGTGCTCCGTCAGAAGATAAAGCATAGTTTACAAGGCTTCTTCCTTAAAAAGCCCCATAGGGGCTTTTTTTTATTCCGTAATAAAAGTATTCTAATTAGGTAGATATAAACAAATATTGACATTAAGAGTACAAGGAAGAAATTCATTGGCTGATAAACTAGATAAGAAAAAGAATGTAATAATTGACGAATTTATTGATCATTTATGGCTTGAGGATGGGTTATCAAAAAATACACTTAATAGTTATAGATTTGATTTATATAATTTTACTAATTGGCTTAATAAAACTGACACACTAAATTTAGAAAATGTTACAAGGTCAGATATTCAACAATATCTATCATTTAAGTTCCCACTCTCAAAGGCCCGAAGTATTTCAAGGATGCTTTCAACTCTCAGAAGGTTTTATAGGTTCTTATATCGGGAAAAAAAGATAACCAAAGATCCTACCTTACAAATACAAAAACCAAAAATTCCAAAGTCATTACCTAAAAGCTTAAGTGAAGATGAGGTGGAAAGTTTATTGGGAGCTCCTGATATTAATAATGATATCGGGTTGAGAGACAAGGCTATGATTGAACTTTTATATGCTTGTGGACTTCGGGTTACTGAACTGGTTAATATTCAATTAACAGAATTAAATCTTAATGATGGTGTCATTCGAGTAACTGGTAAAGGAGATAAAACCCGACTAGTTCCTATAGGCGAAGAAGCAATGGATCATATACAGAAATATCTTTTATCAGCAAGGGAAGATATTTTGAAAAATAAAAAGTCAAAATATTTATTTGTAACGCACCATGGGAAGTCTATGACGCGACAAACTTTTTGGCACTCAATAAAAAAATATTCCATTATTGCTAATATTAAACAATCTATTTCTCCACATATCCTTCGACACGCATTTGCCACTCACTTAATAAATCATGGGGCAGATTTAAGAGTAGTTCAAATGTTATTGGGTCATAGCGATATTTCTACAACACAAATATATACACATGTAGCTCGAGAGAGATTGAAAAAAATTCATAAGTCTCATCATCCAAGAGGGTGATTAGCGCTCAAGAATAATACCAACTTGATCTGTATCAGGAAGTATTTTCTGTTTTGCTATTCTAAGTTTGATCTTTTTAAATGGAAAATTATGTTTAAGTTTCTTAATAATTGCTTCTCCAAATGGTTCTAAAAGATGAAATTTATGGTTATTTGCGATTAGAACTATAGATTCTCTAACTTGCGCATAATCAACAGTTTTAGATATATCATCTGAATCAAAAATTTGATTTCCACTTAGCTCTATATCAATATCAATAATTAATTCTTGTTCAGTTGCTCTTTCCCATTCAAAGTAACCTATTTTGGTGTTTACTTTTAGTTTTTGAAGAAAAATATGGTTAGTCATTAATGGTTTATGATTTTTGAAATATAATAGTTTATATGATAAATCAGTTATTAATAATCTTGTTTGCTTATTTAGTGGGCTCTATTTCCTCTGGAATTATTGTAAGTCGTTTTTTTAACTTACCTGATCCAAGAACAATAGGATCAAAAAATCCTGGGGCTACTAATGTGATGAGAAGCGGAAATAAAAAAGCAGCGATTTTTACATTATTGGGAGACTTACTAAAAGCCATATTTGTCTTGGCCATTGCAGAATATTTAGGCTTTGAGGATTTAATAATTGTATGCGTCGCACTTGCAGTTTTAATTGGGCATATCTATCCTATTTTTTATAAATTTCGAGGTGGGAAGGGAGTTGCAACTGCAATAGGAATTCTTATTGCATTAAATTTTAAACTAGCTTTAATCGTGCTTAGTATTTGGCTTATAGTTTTTGGTATTTGGCGTTATTCCTCATTAGCAGCAATTGTAGCTGCAATTTCAGCACCTTTTATTGGAATCTTTATTTTTGGGGATCAAGCTTTATATTGTATGGCCTACTCATTAATCACAATAATAATTCTTTTCAAGCATCAGGCAAATATAAAAAAATTGCTATCAGGAACGGAATTAAAATTTAAAAAATAATTAAATTTCAGTGAGCTTCCATCTTGGTTTTACAGAAAATGAATAATTTTCTTTATAGGGTATATTTAATCTTAGTGCCCCAGCAAGCGCAATCATTGCACCATTATCTGTACAAAAACTTAAATCAGGAAAATAGTACGCAAATTCATTTTGTTCACATTCAGCTATAATTTTTTTCCTTAAAGCTGTATTGGCCCCAACCCCTCCGGAAATAATTACTCTTTTTAAGCCTTCCTGTTTTAATGCTTGGATTGTCTTTTTTACTAAAACATCAGTAATCGACTCCTGAAATGCGTATGCAATATCAGCTTTTATTTCTTCAGTTAAATTAGCTTGTTTTTTTACTAAATATAAAACCGCTGTTTTGAGGCCACTAAAACTAAAATCAAGCCCATTAGAATGTAAGAGTGGCCTTGGTAAGTCATAACGTTTTTTTCCTTTTTCAGCCAGTTTGGATAAAGAAGCCCCACCAGGATATCCTAACCCTAATAGTTGAGCTGTTTTATCAAAGGCCTCCCCAGCAGCATCATCAAGGGTATCACCTATAATTTCATATCTACCTAGCTCTTTAACATGTATTAATTGTGAATGGCCGCCAGAAACAAGCAAGGCTATAAAGGGAAATTTAGGTTTTTTTTCTTCGAGCATAGGTGCAAGTAAATGGCCTTCGAGATGATGAATAGGAATAGACCTTATTCCTAATGCACATGCGAGAGATTCAGCTACACTACTTCCAACTAATAGTGCACCAGACAGCCCTGGCCCAGATGTGTAAGCGATTGCCTCAATATTTTGAATATTAATTTTACAATCTTTAAGCAAATCCTGAATCAGGGGGATTATATAATTTATATGATCACGCGAGGCAAGTTCAGGAACTACACCTCCATACTTTGCATGTAGTTTAATTTGAGAATAAAGTTTATGACCTAACAATCCTTTTTCAGAATGATAAATTGCAACACCAGTTTCATCACATGATGTTTCAATACCTAAGATGAGCATAATTCAGTTATCATTTTTTAGTTATATTGGTTGAAAAAAAAGCATATTAGCATTAAAATAACGCCTTCCAGTTTTACTAAGCTTAAAAGCCTTAATAATTCTGTTCAAACTACAACTTTATATTTAAGAGATAATTAATGTCAACAATAAAAGTAAAAGAAAATGAGCCATTTGATGTAGCATTAAGAAGATTCAAAAGACTGATTGAAAAAACTGGTCTGTTGAATGACTTGAGGGCAAGAGAATTTTACGAGAAGCCTACATGGGTAAGAAAGCGTAAATCTGCTGCAGCTGTAAAAAGGCAATACCGCAGACTCAGAAATCAAATGCTGCCTCCTAAATTATTCTAATCTAGTACTTCATGGCATTAAAAGAAAAAATTACTGTGGATATGCAAAACGCTATGCGCAGTAAAGATTCAGAAAAATTAAATGCAATCAGACTCCTCCAATCCTCAATTAAACAAAAAGAAGTTGATGATCGTGTTGAAATAGACGATTCGATGATACTTGTTATTATCGAAAAAATGTTGAAGCAACGTCGTGATTCGATTGAGGCTTTCAAAAAAGCGAATAGAAATGATTTGGTTACAAAAGAAGAATTCGAAGTAAAAATTTTACAAGCTTATATGCCCGAGCCACTTTCATCAGAGGATGTAGAAAAAGAAATTGATAGTGCAATTAAAGCTACAGATGCAAAAAGTATGAAAGATATGGGTTCAGTAATGAACGCAGTCAAATTAAAGGTATCAGGCAGAGCAAATATGGCAGAAGTATCTCAAAAAATCAAAGAAAAATTAACAAACGCCTAATTATCTCCATTTCATCATTATTAAGATAATATTCTATAATGATCCCAGAATCCTTCATCAATGAATTATTAAATAGAGTCGACGTTGTCGATATTATTGATAAGAGGGTGCCCTTAAAAAAAGCGGGGGCGAATTTTGTTGCTTGCTGCCCTTTTCACCAAGAAAAAACACCCTCTTTTTCTGTGAGCCCATCTAAACAGTTTTATCATTGCTTTGGTTGCGGTGCACATGGCTCTGCTATAAGTTTTCTGATAGATCATGATGGCCTTAATTTTATTGATGCGGTTCACGAGTTAGCAAAAGCTGTTGGACTGACTGTACCAAATCAGGTTGATGAAAAACCAGAAAAAAAGAAAGAAAACCTTGTCTTAGAAGATGCATTAATTTTAGCTAAAAAATATTACCAAACAAAGCTTAAGGGTTCACCACAAGCAATCAAGTATTTAAAATCAAGAGGGTTAACTGGTGAAATTGCAAAAGAATTCTCTATCGGGTTTGCCCCTGAAGGATGGAATAATTTAAATGAGGCCTTTAAAGATTATGATAACGATGCACTAATAAAATCAGGCCTAATTGTAAAAAATGACAAAGGGAAAAGATATGATCGCTTTAGAAATAGAATTATGTTTCCTATTTATAATGCGAAAGGCCAATTAGTTGGCTTTGGAGGTCGCGTTATAGATAAAGATGATACTCCGAAGTACTACAACTCCCCAGAAACACCATTGTTTCAGAAAAGTTATGAACTTTATGGTTTGCTTGCCGCAAGGAAGGCAATAAGAGAAAAAGGATATGTACTTGTAGTTGAGGGTTATATGGATGTGGTTAGTTTAGCGCAAAATAATATTCGTAATGTCGTAGCAACATTAGGAACTGCTACAACAAATTTTCATATCAAAAAATTAATGCGATATACGCCTGAAATAATCTTTTGCTTTGATGGCGATAACGCTGGAAAATCTGCTGCCTGGAGAGCAATGAATAATTCATTGACATCTGTGACAGATGAAGTGCAATTAAAATTTTTATTTCTTAGTGATAAACATGATCCAGATTCTTATGTAAGAGAAAACTCGAAAGAGCAATTTGAAGATTTAGCAAAACATGCAACACCTCTAACAGAATATGTAATTCAATATTTAACTCAAAATAATGATTTAACTAGCCAAGAGAGCCGAGTCAAATTTTTAAATGAAGTAGAACCCATAATAGATGAAATAGCTTCAATAAAATTAGCTTTTTTGTTTAAGAAAAGGATAAGTGAGTTACTGAATTTAACAATAGATGAGGTAGATAAGGTCATAAAAGTAAAAAATAAAAGAACTACCAAGGCACCGGTAAAGCAATTAAAAAGACAAACAAACTCTGTTGTAAAAAAATTTGTAATATTATTAATTTTAGATCCTAATTTAGTAGAAAAATCTGATAAAGACATTGCTTGGGGAGAGTCATTAGAAGAACAACTTGCTCAAGCATGCATTTCTAAAATTTTAGTTGATGAGGACCATAACACAGCATCTATATTTCACTATTTAAGTAATCGATTCGACAATGATTTTATTGATGAAATTAAATCACAAGTGTTGAACTTTGACGAAGAAATGAGTCACATTGAAGAATTTATTGGTTTAAGAAAAAAAATTAAACAAATAAAATTACAAAACTTTAATAAATCAAAATTAGATGCGATTAAACACAAAAGTTTTGATACATTATCTCCTGAAGAAAAAGAGTTTTTAAAAGAGGTAACCAAGAGGTAAGTGATTAATTTTAATAAATTTTTAAAATTATAGAAGTAATGAGTAATTGATTTAAATAGGATATTTTGATAAAATCCATCACTCAAATTTATTTGCAATATCATTCCTAAATATACTTAGAGGTAACCATGGCAAGACCTAGAAAGAACCCCGCTGATAAAAAAACTAAAAGTGTTACCCGAGTAAAAAAATTAAAAGACCTCCTATCAGGTCAAACTACACCTCAAGAAGCTGAAAACCGCAGAATGCAGCTAAAAGCTCTTATTATAATGGGTAAGGAAAGAGGCTATCTTACACATTCCGAAATCAATGACCATCTTCCTGATGAAGTGTCTGAAAGCGAACAAGTTGAAGGAATTATTGGCATTATTAATGATATGGGAATCATGGTTTATGATGAAGCTCCTGATGCGGAAGCTTTGTTAATGTCAGATGCCCCCGCACCGGTTACGGACGAAGAAGCTGCAGAAGAGGCAGAGCAAGCACTTACTACAGTTGACTCTGATTTTGGAAGAACAACAGATCCAGTTCGAATGTATATGAGAGAAATGGGAACTGTTGATTTATTGACACGTGATGGTGAAATTGAAATTGCCAAAAGAATAGAAGAGGGACTAAGATTGATGGTTCAAGCAATCTCTGCTTCTCCTGGAATTATTAATGATCTGATGAAAATGGCTGATAAAGTCCGCAAAAATGAATTAGGTGTCGATGAGTTTGTTGATGGATTGATTGATGTCGAAGCTGAAAAGGAATTAGCAAAAGTCGCAGCGGCTCTAGAAACTGTAGCAGACGAGGAATTAGAAGAAGAAGATGATCAAGATGACACAGGCAAGGCTAGTGGAATGTCAGAGGAAGACCTTAAAATTTTTACTAAAGAAGTGTTAAAGCGTTTTAGTTCAATTAAGAGATCACACAACAAATTAGAAGCTTTAAGAAAACAAAAAAAGTGGATGGATGATCCTGAATATAAAAAACATCAAGATTCTATAGTTAAGGTGCTTGTAAATTTTAGATTTTCATCAAAATTTGTCGAAGTTTTGTGTGACAAGATTAGAATCTATATTAAAAACATTAGGAATCACGAAAAAGAAATTATGGAATTCTGTGTTTTTGAATCAAAAATGCCAAGAGGCCATTTTATAAAAAGCTTTTCAGCCAACTCCACCAACCTTAAATGGTTAAAGACTGAGCTAAAAGTTGATAAGCCTTATGTGAAAAGAATGAAAGAGCTCAGACATTCAATTACTGATCAGCAAAACAAATTAATTGAAATTGAAGAAGAAACTGGCTTAGTGATTAAGAATTTTAAAGAAATAAATAAACAGATGACTAAAGGTGAGTTCAAGGCAAAAGTTGCTAAGAGAGAGATGATTGAAGCAAACTTAAGACTAGTTATTTCAATAGCAAAAAAATATACCAATAGAGGTCTTCAGTTTTTAGATTTAATTCAAGAAGGGAATATTGGCCTTATGAAAGCGGTCGATAAATTTGAGTATAGACGAGGTTATAAGTTTTCAACTTATGCGACATGGTGGATTAGACAAGCAATTACAAGATCAATTGCTGACCAAGCAAGAACAATTAGAATTCCAGTACATATGATTGAAACAATAAATAAAATGAATCGTATTTCTAGACAAATCTTACAGGAAACTGGAGAAGAGCCAGAACCGTCAGAGTTGGCAGAAAAAATGGAAATGCCTGAAGAAAAGATACGTAAAATTTTAAAAATTTCAAAAGAACCAATCTCAATGGAAACTCCAATTGGAGATGATGAAGATTCACACTTGGGAGATTTTATTGAAGACCAAGGTACATTAACTCCAGCTGATTCAGCGATATATGGGAATTTAAGACATGTAACTTCCGATATTTTAGAAAGTCTAACCCCTCGTGAAGCAAAAGTACTTAGAATGAGATTTGGTATTGAGATGAATACAGACCATACATTAGAAGAGGTTGGTAAACAGTTTGATGTAACGAGAGAGCGTATTAGACAAATTGAGGCCAAGGCGCTTCGCAAACTGAGACATCCAACTCGATCTGAAAGACTCAAAACTTTTTTAGATAAAGATTAAAAATATCGGGCTCATAGCTCAGTTGGTTAGAGCAGAGGACTCATAATCCTTTGGTCCCAGGTTCGAGTCCTGGTGGGCCCACCAATAAATACAAAGATTTTTTATTTTTGTTATAGGCTATAAAATATTTACAGGTTTTTTTGAGATTTGAAGAAATTGAAAACCCAATATATTGGTGTAATGTCTTTACCACCTGATTTTTTAAAGAAAAAAAACAAGTAACGCAACCAAATCCAATTTTGCATTTTCTTATTTGTTCTAGTCCATACTTTGTCACCACCGTTTTGTTGATAGGTTTTGATTATATTTTTAATTGATTCATTTTTAACACCAAAAAAACGATAGAGACTATGAATAAAAATTAATAAATCTCGTGTTTGTTGTTTATTAATATTTTTGTCTAATTTATTTTCCTCAAAATCAATAAAATAAATTTTATTATTTTTCATACAAATATCTTTGATTGAAGGCCTACCATGGGCATATCCCATTTTATGAAGTTTAGCTAACGCAATAGAAGCTTTAGTTAAAATTTTCTCTTTTGAGGGAGCTCCGTTTATATGGAATTTTGGATGGCTATTTGAGTAATATGAGTGTCTTCTCTCAATTATATTGATAATGGCATCTCCAACATCAGACAAAACTAAATAATCTTCTCCAAAATTAATAACATCAGGAACTGGAATCCCTTGTTTTGATAATTTTTCTAAAACTATTCTCTCTTTTATAAGGTTTTTTGAAGAGTTCCTCATTAAAAAGCGCTTAATAAGGGAATTTGATTCTTTTTGTTTTAGCCAATAGATTTGGCCTTCATGTTCAAAAATAGAGGTTCGTATATTTTGATTTTTTTGTATTTGATCTCGAATAATTTTCTCAGGGATTAGTTTACTCATTTAACATGATTTTAACTTATATTTCCAAAGGTACCATGCAGCAATTGATCTAAAGGGTTTCCATTCTTCGGAAATTTTTGATAAATCTTTCATGTTAATAGGTGAAGCAATATTTTTAAAAAGAGAATAATTTTTTTTTAATGCGAAATCCCCCACAGGGAATATATCAAGTTTTCCTAAGTTAAATATCATTAACATTTGTGCAGTCCACTCTCCAATACCTTTAATTTTTGTTAATTTTTGTATTATTTGAATATCGCTCATTATCTCAAAACCTTTACGATTTTCTAATCCTTCATTTTCTTCTTGGTTTGCTATTTCAATAATTGTTGCAAGTTTATTGGTCGAAAGCCCACATTCTTTTAATTTATTTTTAGGAGTAACTAAAATTTGTTTTGCTATTGGGAAATTATCATCAAAGCATTGCGTAAATCTGTTAAAAATAGCAGAAGCAGAGGCTGGTCGTAATTGTTGAAAGATCACAGACTTAATTAAAGCTTGATAAGGTTCCAATTCCATACTTAAAATAAGTTTACAAGGACCGACTGAAGATACTAATGAATTCCAATCTTGATCTAGAGAGGATAAGAATTTAGTGCCTTCAATACAATTCTTCTCGTGATCACCACTTAATTGGTTTGCCGGCATAATCAATATATCGCCCTGTATTTTGTAGTGATAAATTTGAAATTTGATTAATCATTCCAGAAACGCTTTCTTTAACATCAATCCATCCACCAGGACCACCCATATCCGTCCTCACCCAACCAGGATGCAGTGTCACAGTTGAGATATCATGGATTTTTAAGTCTTGAGTAAGACTTTTCATCATACTATTTAAAGCCGTTTTACTTGATCTATAAATGTAAGAACCGCCACTAGAATTATCATCAATACTTCCCATCTTGCTAGTTATAGAAACAATTTTTTTTTCGAGACCCTGTAAAACATTCGGCAAAAAATTTTCAATTACCTCATAAGGGCCAATAGTATTTGTAACAAAACTTTCTACCCAGCTATCTTTATTAACTGAGCTAAAACTTCCAGAACGATAAATGCCTGCGTTATTGATTAAAATATCTATTGGCTCATTTTTTAAATGATTCGACAAGTCTTGGATATTTTTTGTATTACTAACATCTAGCTGATGCATTTGAATTGTTAAATGTGATTTAGCAAGGTTACTTAAATCACTAGATGAATTTAGGTCTCTGCAGGTCGCAATGACTTTATAATTTTTTTCTGTAAATTCTTTAACAAATTCTAATCCAAGACCTCTATTGGCTCCTGTAATAAAGACTGTACCCATCTATACAATAACTCCTAAAATTAAATATAAAACTAAATATAACTTATTAAGTCTATAATTTATATAATAATTGGAGGGTTATAGTATGAAAATAAATTTTTTTTTATTTCTATTAGTATTTGTTTTTTCCCCACTTCATTCTGCTGAACTTGAACAATATTGCACAACTAGTTTAGCCGAGGGTAATTTTCATAAAACAAATTGTGATATCAATAGTATGTTCGAGGGTAAAAAGTATTGTTTTGGTAATAAAAAATCAAAATCTATATTTTTAGAAAGTCCTCAAGAAACCCTTTCAAGCGCGGTTGCTTTTTATAAAAAAAATAATGTAGAAAGAGTAAAAATTTCCCAAGCTGAAGCTAATGAAATTTTAGATGACCCGGATTGTGATTTTTCTAATAAGGATTTGGGGTACTTAAACTTCAAAGGCCAAGATTTAACTCACTGCGTAATGATTAATACTAGTTTTTTTGGCGCTGATTTAAGAGATGCAAATCTTTCTGGAGCTAATTTACAAAGAGCTTATTTGAACCTTGCCAGATTAGAAAAAGCAAACTTTGCTGGGGCTATTTTAATTGAAGCTACTATCTTTCAACCTATTTTCGGTGATACTAACTTCATGGGTGCAAACTTAACTAACGCACGTATGATTGGGACTCTTGGGAAGGTAAATATGTCAAAAGCACTGGTGAAAAATGGACGTTTTGGTTTAGATGTAGGAAATCAGCCAATGGGGCAAATGAAATTTGATTCTGCCGGAGGTAATTTTAAAGACACTGACTTTGAAGATGCTGATCTTAATATTGCTAGTTTTATTTTTGGTGATTTAAGGGGTGCTAATTTAAGGAATACAAATTTGTATAGAGCTGAGTTAATCCAAGCGGATTTAACGGGTGCAGATTTAACGGGTGCAGATTTAACGGGTGCCAATGTCGAAGATGCGAATTTTAAGGATGTTATAGGTTTAAGTAAAACCATAGGCTTTGATAAAGTCTTGGGAAAATGTCGGAATTGCGGTATGTAAAAAAAATGCCCATTTAAGGGCATTTTTTTTAACCTAAATAGTTCTTAATTGACTGCGCTTTTCAGTGCTGCTCCAGCTTTGAAAGAAGGTACTGTTCTTGCTGGAATTTGTAATTCTGCTCCAGTTTGAGGGTTACGCCCTGTTCTAGCTGCTCTTTTAGCTGTTTTAAAGGTACCAAAGCCAATTAGGGTAACAGTGTCACCTTTTTTTAATGCTCCAGTGATAGATTCGATTACTGCGTCAACGGCACGTCCTGCGCCTGCTTTTGTGTCGTCTGTTGCTGCTGCTACTGCGTCGATTAGTTCACCTTTATTCATAAAACCTCCGTTTGTTTATAAATTTTTTTTTGTCACTATCTTCTACCATCCCTACGCTTACTGCTGTACAGGCAAAGGTTAAAACTACTTTGCCCTCTTTGAACTTTGTTGTCAATAAAAAAAAGTAAATAATTTTAACCGATAATATATTTGATTAATGTTACAATATTCAAATGAAAATCGTCAAGAATAAAAATAATCGAGGAGGTGTTAGATTAGGAGCTGGAAGAAAAACTGGTAGTGGACTGTATGGAGAAGAAACTAAAGTAATACGAGTTCCACGTAGCTCTTTAGGCAATATTAAAAAATATCTCAACTTATCTAGGATGAATAATATTGATGAAATTAGCCTGGCTTATAAAGAGACTACCTATAACCCTCTTGTTCTATTTGAGCATAAAGTACCTGCTGGATTCCCCTCGCCTGCAGACGATCACGTTGAGAAGCGTTTGGATTTAAATGAATATTTAATTAAAAAAAGTGATGCTACTTTTTTTGTGAAAATCAAAGGAGACTCCATGATTGATGCAAGCATCAATGATGGAGATATTGTAATCATTGACCGCTCTATGCAGGCGAAAATAGGAGATATAGTTTTAGCTTCTATTGATGGAAATTTTACGATTAAAACACTTTCTAAATATAAATTGAGACCTCGTTTGTTGCCAGCTAATGAAAAATATAAGCCGATTGAGATTGATGATAATACACAGTTTGAATTATGGGGGGTGGTCACGGGCGCTGTTAGAAAATTTAAATAATGATAGCGTTAATTGATATTAATAATTTCTATGTTAGTTGCGAACGATTATTCAATCCACATCTTATAAATCAGCCTGTTGTTGTCTTAAGTAATAATGATGGGTGTATTATTTCTCGAAGTAACGAAGCTAAAAAATTAGGTATTAAGATGGGCATACCTTTATTTAAAATTAAAAAACTCTTAAATGAGAATAAAGTAAATATCCTTTCATCAAATTATCCGCTCTATGCTGATATGAGCTTTCGTACTATGCAAATACTTTCAAGTTTTGCTGATCTTCAAGAAATCTATTCTATTGATGAATGCTTCTTAGACTTAAGTGGTCAGAATAATCTGAATGCAGTTGGTAGGCTGATAAGGAAAAGATTATCGCGGTGGCTGGGTATGCCTGTATGTGTCGGAATAGCCCCTACAAAAACATTAGCTAAATTTGCTAATCACTGTGCAAAGACTCAAGGTAATTGGCATGGTGTTTGTGACTTTAGCAAGATGAAAGAAAATGAGATAAATAAAATAATGGCTAATATCGATGTAAGCAAGGTATGGGGAGTGGGAGCTAAGACATCTGCTAAATTAAAAAAGATGGGTATCAATTCCGTACTGGATTTAAAATTGACTAACCCAGCCAAGATTAACTTTTACTTTAATGTGAATATAGAACGAATTGTGGTGGAATTGAATCAATCTATTTGCTTTCCAATTATCACAGAACCCCCCAAAAAAAATGAAATTTTATCGTCAAGAAGTTTTGGTAGACCAGTAAATACTATAGAAATGCTTTCAGAGGCAATTACCACTTTCTTGTCTAGGGCTACATATAAAGCAAGGCAGCAAGAAATGCTTGCTACCAGTATTACGTTATTTATTAGAAGTAGCCCTCATAGAGGCAAGGATAATTACTATGCAAGGGCGATTAGGATTCCCTTAGACTTTCCAACAAATCATCATAATTTAATGTTGCCTAGAGCTCTAGAAGGACTTAGGGCTATATTTAAACCAAATATTAAATATACAAAGTGCGGAGTTTTGTTATCAGGCCTTATTAGCAAATCAATACAACAAAAAGATCTTTGGCCGACCCTTGGTAATAGCTCTATGGAAGTAGTTGATAAAATTAATAATAAGTTTAATAAGAAAAGTGTTCGCCTAGGAACAGAGCCATTGAATCCAGAATGGCAGATGAGACAATTAAATAAAAGTCGTTCGTTTAC
>Ga0315315_10003416_pt1 | contig 14570 bp, 9 predicted proteins | sample M140m3416metaG_FD_203699 | JGI IMG/M metagenome (GOLD analysis project Ga0315315, IMG submission 203699) | Ammonia-oxidizing marine archaeal communities from Monterey Bay, California, United States - M1 40m 3416 | ecosystem: Environmental > Aquatic > Marine > Intertidal zone | place: USA...
AAGCACTACGACGACGAGGACCCCGGCGCCTCGGCGAGCGTGGTGCGCATGCGCAAGCGGCGCAAGCTGTGGGGCCACATCGACCGGAAGCGGTGGACGGCGCGCGACTTGGAGTCGCTGCTCCTGCACATCGAGTTCTTCGGCTACTCGTGGACGCTGATCGCGCACTCGATGCAGCGCTCGCCCGACGCGATCCGCAACAAGCTGGTGCGCATGTACCAGCGCGCGCAGTGGACGCGGCGTCAGGAGGCGCGCGAGTGGCTCGAGGAGCTCGTGGACGCGCTCGGGTTGGACCCGCCCGCGTGCTGGGGGCGCGAGGACGAGGAGGAGCACGCGTGCGCCGACGACGTGCCGGCGCCGGTGTTTACGTACCGCAAGGGCGCGCGGGAGTGGGGGCTGCTGCTGCGCGCCGCCGCGGAGGCGGGGTAGTGGCGAACCGTATTTTTGGGAGTGTTATAGGAATCACCACGCGCCCGTGCGGCGATACGACGGCGTCACGCCCGTCACCCTAGTCAGCAGGTGCACGAGCTTCGTGCGCTCCCGCGGAACGGCGACCGCGTTGCGCCCGTCCTTGATTCCGCCAACGTGCTCGTCGACCACAAACATGCGGTACGAGAGGTGCTCGAAGACGGCGCGCGTCTCGTTGAAGACCTCCGGCAGAAAGGCCTCGTACGTCTCGACGGCCACAATCGGCCGGTCGCGCGCCAGCGCGACCATCGCGCCGCGCAGCGCGAGGTGCTCAGTCCCCTCCATGTCCAGGTGCGCAAACACCAGCTGCTTCCCAGTTCCGTCGAGGAAGAGGTCGTCAATCGTCAAGATTGGGTAGCTGCTCTCGCCGCGGTTGCGGTCGGCGTCCCACGAGGTGATCTGCAGTGTGATGCGCCCTTCGCCCTGGTCCATGCTCTTCGGGTAGTAGCCGACCGTCCCGTTGACCGCGCCGAGCCCGGCGCGCACCGACTCGACGACCGCGCCGACCTTGGGCTCGCGCAGGCGCATGCGTTCGATGGCGCGCGCATTCGGCAGCAGCGGCTCGACGGCGAGGACGCGCAGCTCGCGCGGGCCAAAGGCGCGCGCGAGCATGCGCGCCGTCGCGCCGTCGTTGGCGCCGGCGTCGAGCACGTAGCCGACACGGCCGGGCGCGACGCTCGGCAGCAGCTCGAGGTCCAGGATCGTCAGCAGGATGCCCCACAGCTTGTACTCCATTGTTTATACAGTGCAGCGCGCAAAACAGAAGGCGCGCGCCTAGCGCGCGCGGGCCGAGGGCGTTTGGAATTAAAACACTCACCCGACCCTAGCACGCGCCCGCGCTTAGCCGCACCAATGCGTTTTGGGGGTGCGACCCTTGAAACGAGGTCATGCCCGTCTGGCCCAACGCTGCCAACGTCTCGGCGTCCGTGTCAATCGAGGGTCCCTGCATGCACACGGCGCACAGCTGCCGGCGCGTGCGGCGCACCATGCGATAGAGCGCCAACATCTCGTGCCGAGCGAATTTGGGGTAGTTGATCAGCTCGTCAAACACGATCCAGACGTCTGACGCAAAGTGCCCCTCGAGCGCCTCAAACACCTGCGCACTCGACGAGTACAAGTCCGCGTCCATGTGAATGAAGGAAATCTGCTCGCCGCTCCGCGCGAGCTCGTTGGCCCACGCGGGCACGGTGTCGCTGTACCACCCCGCGTGCCAGCGCACTCGGTCGTTTTGGAAGGGCGGCTTCCCTCCGGCGTAAAAGGAGCCGGTCCCATAATTCAGATGTCCGGCGCCCATGTGCCACTTTTCCGGCAGCCCCTCGAAGGAGTCAAACCCGTGGATCACAGGCGGGACAGCCGCCAGCTCGGTGTGCCGCCTGAGCATTCTGCTGAGGCTGCCTCCGCGCCAGACGCCAAACTCGGCCCAGAGTCCGTGCGTCGCATTGGCCGCCTTCTTCTCCAAGAAGAAGTCGAGGCTGCTCCCGGAAACCGTGCCCTCGGTGAGGGCGCGCAGCGGGCGCAGCGGGCGTTGGCGAAGCGCGGTGGTCAGATCGTGCACAAACGCGGTGTAGTCGGAGCCGTTGTTGCCCGTCGTCGCGACGCGGATGGGCTCGGGGGCCGGCAGCGTGTAGGTGGGACGCACGCGTCGCATGCCGCTCGTGGCAAACGAGGCCGATCGGTAGCCCGCCAATTCTCGTCGGACGCGCGCCCCGCACGAGGCGTACCACGAGCAGTCGAGGTTCTTGAGAGACACCGTGATGTGGTGGCAGTTGGAGCACTGCGCGCAGAGCGCAAAGCACGCGCGCGCCGCGTGCGACCATCCCCGCTCCGCGTCGCGCGGATGCAAGCCAAAGGCACCAATGACGCCATTGTCGCAGTCGCCGCCGTGGATCGTCTCTCCGCAGATGCCACCTCGAAGGGCGTAGGTCCCCATGGAGTGGCGTGCGCGTGGGGTTGGGGGGAAACCGTGAATGCATTCAACCCCCTATAGCGAGACGCCGCCCTCGATTGACAGACTCACCCGACGCGCTGCTCCGCCCCGCCCGACTGCCAAAACGAGTCGGACTGCCAGCGCCCGCCGCGGCGCATCGAGACCGCGGGAACGTCGCGCGCCTCCTTGTGCAGCACGACGACGCCCTTGTGGAACGTCATCGACCGCACGTTGCGCATGAACGTGATGTTCTGCGAGAACCGCGCCATCGTCGGCGGCGTCATGTAGTTGACGGGCGGGTGCAGGTCCTCGATCCAGTACACGCCGCCCGGCCGGACGTGCGGCCACATCTCGCGAAACATGGCGAGTTGATCGCGGCCGATGTGCGACGCGTCGTCGATGATCAGGTCGATCTGGGGCGCCTCGCTCCGCACGCGCTCCCAGAAACCGGGGTCGGACTGCGCGCCCACGAACATCCGCGGCGAGCCGTACAGCGGGTTGCCGTCGTAGGCGGTGACGTTTGGCGAAATGTCGGCGCCGTACAGGCGCGCGGCGGGGCCAAAGTAGTCGCGCCACAGCTTGAGTCCGCCGCCGCTGAAGACGCCGACCTCCAAGACGCCGGCGTCCGTGTCGACGAGGTGCGCAAAGTGCTCCTCGTAGAGGTCAAAGTAGTGCGACCACCGCCACAGACCAGGCGACGCGCTGTCAAACGACAGCGCGTGCTCCCTCAACCAGCCCGGCGGGTGCATGGCGTGCGGCGTGTGGCGTGTGGCGTGTGGCGCGCAAGACAGAAGGCGCGCGGCCTAGCGCGATCGGCACACCCACGCCCACAGCTGCGCGTCCCACCAGTAGAGGTCCTGCTCGATGCGCGCGCGCGCCCAGCGCACCGCGTCCGAGTCGCGTCCGGCCTGCCCGCGATTGCGCACGTTTGCGCGCGCCGCGGCCGCCGCTCGCGGCCTCGTCTCGCTCAGACGGTGCAGCTGCGCCCAGTCGTCCGCCGCGTCGGCGCACACGACGTAGACGGTCTGCGCGTCGCAGAGGACGCCGCGCAGCCAGTCGGCCTGCGGCACGAGAAAGTTGTTGCCGTCGCGCGCGCCGTCGACGCGCACGCCGTACCGCGGCGCGGCGCTGGCTTGGCGCGTCCGCCACGCGTTCTCGTGCCACGGGTGCGACGCATTGTCCAGCGCGCGCAGCCACGCGACCGCGGCGCTCGCGGTGTCGTCGCCGCCGGCTGCGGCCGTCGAGTACGGCCTTCGGCGCGACTGCACGCTGTCGTAGCGCACGCCCGAGAGAAACCGCAGCCAGGGCGCGCGCAGCGTCGTCAGCATGCAGCGAGGCGCACGCCAGTCGGCGCTGCGCGCCGAGTGCACGTGCCGCGCCGCGACGGCGGCCGTCAGCGACCCCGACCCCGTGCCGGGGATCGAGAGCACGCCGCAGCCCGTCGCGTTGGTTAGGGCGTGGACGCTCCGCACGCACTCGGACAGCATTGGCGTAGGGAATTCGCGTGTTTTGTTACAGCGCGGCGCGCCAACGGGCCCTTAGCGAGCCGGACGAGTTTTCAAAATGTTAGAGCGTGCTTCTACCTCGTCGACGGCCCCTTGACGCGCCGCCGCTTGAGCGCGCCCAGCTTGGTCGACGCCGCCTTGCGGCTGCGCGGCGGCGGCGGCGGCCGGCTGCTGCTCTCCTCGTCGAGCGCGCCAAAGTGCGGGTCGCCGCCCGCGCCCGCGCCCGCGCCCATGATCGGCCGCGCGCGCGCCGCGATGTGCGCAAAGATGACGTTGACCGGGAGCTGCGTGTGCGCCGTGTGCAGCCACGGGCGGTAGTGCAGCGGGCAGTAGGCGACCGTGCGCAGCGGCGGCGGCACGGCGGCGTTGCGCCCGCCCGCGTCGGTCGGCGCGACGACGATCCTGAACTTGGTGCCCGTGTTTGCAATCTCGGCGCGGCCGCAGTAGCGGCACTTGGCCGTCGGCACCTTGGGCTCGGCGGCGGCGAGCGCGCGCGCCTCCTCCTTGCCCCGCAGCATCGCGTGGTCGCAGCGCAGGCAGCACGGCTCGGCGCCGAAGCGCGCGTCGGGGTGGATGCGCGCCAGCGCGCCGCAGAGCGTGCAGAGCGCGTACCAGTCGCCGAAGACGCGCAGCGCGCGGCCGAGCACCGGGATGCGCACGAGCGGCACGTCGCCGCACGCGGTGGCGCGCGGCATCTGGTCCATGCAGTTCTTGATGTCGCGGCGCATCTTGGCAATGTCCGAGGTGTGCGTGCAGCCGTCGCGCGTGGGCAGCTCGGCGATCGTCGCGGGGCGCACGTCGCGCGGCAGCGGCGTCGCGCTCGTCGGGAGCGGCTCGCTCTCGACCTCGAGCGCGCGCGCCGCGTCCTCGAGCGTCACCGCGGTGCGCAGCGCGGCCGACGAGCGCTTCGCGCAGCGCATGTGCCCACCCGCGAGCCCGCTGCCGTCGATGCGCAGCATCGAGGCGGCGAGCCCGAGCTCGTTGAAGCTGACGTCCTTGCCCGAGCCGTCCTGGCACGCGTTGACGATGCGGCGGCACTCGGTGCAGCAGTAGAGGTGCGTCGCGTGCGCGGGCAGCGCGCCCGCGATGGCCTCGGGGTCGGCCTCGGGCTCGGCCTCGGACTCGGCGTCGGCGTTGACGAGCAGCCGGCGCGCGAGCGCGCGCAGCTGCACGACGCGGGTGCGCGGGCCGAGATCGTACGCGAGCGCCTGCGCGCGCAGCGCGCTCGTGCGCGCGAAGACGAGCACCATCGCCGCCTCGCGCGCGGGCAGCCGCAGCAGCGCCGCCTCGGCGGCCTGCGCGGCGCGCGCGATGCCGCCGGTCGCGGCGCCGGCCTCGGTCGCGGCGCCGGTCGCGGCGCCGATGCCCATGGCGGCGCACGCGCGCGCGAGCGAGAGCAGCGGCGCATCGGGCGTGGCCAGCGCGGCGCGCTGCGCGCGCAGGGTGTCCGCCTCGCCGAGGAGCGCGAGCAGCTCGTGCGCGGGCGAGCGGCCGTGCACGGCGCGGTACTGCGGCTCGTCGAGCCGCGCGACGCGGTAGCCGTGCACGTGCGCGTGGATCCAGAGCGGCAGGTAGGCGCCCCGAAAGGCGGCGGCGAGGACGCTGCTGGCGGTGGCCACCGCCGTCGGCGCAAAGCTCGCGCCTGCGCCCGCGCCCGCGCCCGCGCCCCCGGCCGCGCTCTCGCTCGCGCCCGCGCCCGCGCCCGCGCCCGCGTCCGCGTCCGCGTCCGCGTCGTCGCCATTGTCCGCGCCGCCCGCGCCCGCGCTCGCGCCCGCGCCCGCGCTCGCGCGCCCGCCGAGCCACGAGGCGCAGTAGGCGAGCGGCGCCGTCGTGCCGGCGACGGCCTTGGGCGCCGGCCGCGCGCTGGCCTTTTTGCGCGTGCGCGGCTCGGTCGTGAGGTGCGCGGTGACGCGCTCGCCGAGGCTGGTGCCGGCCGGCAGGGAGTCGCCGAGCAGCGACGCGCCCGCGGCCAGAAAGGCGTGCATCGCCGCCTGCAGCGCCGTGGGCGCCGCCGAGCGCGGTGGAATGCTCAGCTGCCCGGGCGGCTGCTGCGCGGCGGCGAGCGCGTCGAGCGTCGCCGGGTCCTCGGCGAGCAGCAGCGCGAGGTAGAGGCGCATCGCCTCCTTCATCGGGCCGGGGCTGTGCGCGACGAGCCCGCGCACGTTGGCGGCGGAGGCGCTGAGCTGGCACGCGCGCCCGACGAGTGTGCGGTCCTCCCAGCCCGGCCGCGCGGCGGGGTGGACGCACGGGTGCAGTCCCGTAAAGGCAAAGCTGCCCACGTGCGCGAGCACGCGCGCGACGCCCTCCGAGTCCTTGGCGGCCGTCGCGAGCGCCGACTCCCAGCCGCGACTGCCCGCGTTGGTCGCGCGCGCAAGCAGCGCGAGCATCGCCTGCGCCGACTTGACGCACGCGCGCGGCGAGGCGGCGCGCTCGTACAGCGCGATCAGGTCGGGCGCGTTCGCCGCGCTCGGCACCGAGCCCAGCTCCGGGTGCGGCGGCAGGAGCGCCTCCTCCGGGTCGGCGCCGGCGCCGGCGAGCGGCTCGAGCTCGACGAGCGCCGCGAGGTAGTCGGCGTGCGCCGAGGTCCACAGCGCCGCGCAGTAGGCGTCGAAGCTGAGCCGCGCCATCTCGCGCTGCTGCGCGCCGCTGCACGGCACCTCGGTCGGCGCGCAGATGCGCCGCGCGGCGAGCCCGGCGAGCGCCTCGAGCGCCTCGCCGTAGCAGAGCCGCGCGAGCGCGGCGATGCGGTGCGCGCCCATCTCGGGCGGCGCCATCGGCTGGCACGGCTCGGGCGCGACGTCGGCCGCGCCGGCCGCGCCGGCCGCGCCGGCCGCGTCGCGACGCGCGTCGAGGTGCTCGCGCACGCGCCGCAGCGTGCGCACGAGCTCCATCGCGCGCTGCACGGCGCCCACGCCGTGCAGCGCGACGTCGCACGCCTCGACGGCGTCGACAAAGGCGTCGGAGCACAGCCACGCGGGCGGGCGCTCGCCGACGAGCGCCTCGTCGGCGACGGGCCGCCGCTCGAACTCGTCGCGCAGCAGCGCCCAGAGCCGCCGCATCGCGGCGGGCACGCCCGCGTCGGCAAAGCTGGCGTGCAGCGCGCGCAGGCGCCGCCGCCGCGTCGCGCTCGCGCCCGCGCCCGCGCCCGCGGCGTCGCTCAGTTCCGGCTGCGCAGCGTCGGAGAAGCCAGCGCCCTCGGCGCAGCCGTCGATGGATTCGAAGACGCTGGCTGGCGAAAATGCGGGTCGCCGTCGTCGCCGACGCCGACCCCGCGCTGCACGAGCCGCGGGCGGTCGCTGCCGGGGTCGCGCACGTAGGCGTAGTGCGTGGAGACAAACTTGACGCACGGGCGGAAGAGGAAGGTGCCCATGGGCCCGCGCGCGGCGGGCGCGTCGGCCCACGCCTCGTCGACGAAGAGCATCGCCTCGCGGCGGTAGCCGTCGGCCGCGTGCACCGGCGAGGCGTGCGTCGGCAGCGCGTCGCCCTCGAGCACCGCGTTGCCAAAGGCGGTGAGCGGCACGCGCACGTTGCTCCGAAAGGCGGGGTCGCTGCGCGCCAGCCGGTACATGAAGGTCGTCGCGTAGCGCGTGCACACGAGGCACTTGCCCGGCGTCGGCGGCAGCGCGGGCGCGCCGCCCGCGTCGAAGGCGGCGCGCTGCGAGGGCAGCAGGAACTCGGTGCCGATGAAGGCGAGCTCGGTGTCCTCGCCGTGGCGCCAGCGCGCGAGCCAGACGCAGATGCACTTGTCGCCCATGCAGCAGGGGCGCTCGCCGCGCGCCACGTCGGGCGCGCGCAGCGAGGCGTCGTCAAAGGACTTGGGCACCACCTCGAGCTCGCGCGTGGGCACGCTCGACTGCTCGACGAGGTCGCCGACGAGCTGCAGCGTGCGGTGGCTGGTGGCCTCGAGCGAGAGCATCGGGTGGAGCTTCAGGTACTCCGACAGCGCCTTCTCCTGGTCCGTGTACAGCTCGTCCGCGTCCGCGCGCTCGGTCGTCTGCAGCAGCGCGGGGCGGCCGTCGGCCTCGCGGTCGAGGTCGGCGGGCGGCGCGCGCAGCCGCTTGCTCGGCGCCTTCTTCGGCGCCGCCGACGCCGCCGACGCCGCCGACGCCGCCGCCGCGCGCGCGCGCTCGCGCTGCGCCTCGGGCGCGGGCCGCTTCGCGCCCACGGGCACGAGCTGCCCCACCGCGGCGGCGGCGGCCGCGGTCGCGCGGCGCGAGGAGAAGGACGCCGCGGGCGGCGCGGCCGGGAGCGGCGGCGGCGGCGGCGGCGAGGTCACGGGCGAGCCCGCGGGAGAGGCCGCCACGGGCGAGGGCACGGGCGAGGGCACGGGCGACTCGGCGGGGGAGGGGTTGTCCGAGTCGTCGGCCATGCGCGCCCGCGCGTCGTATATACGAGGCGCGTATGTGCGCACATTCTACTAGCTGCGGCGCGCGGAATCGCCCTTATTAAACCGACCAACCACACGCGACGCGCCCCTAGCGCGCGCGCGCCGCGCGCATCGCTCACGGCCACGCGGCCGCGATGGGCGGGCCCTGCTTGCGCTTGCGCCCCGCGCCCAGGGCCGCCGTGTCCGTTTGGCCGAAGCGCCGGTCCACCTCCTCCTCGGGTTGCATGTAGCGGCTCCACCGCGTCCCGTCGCGAAAGCTGGTGAGCAGCCGAATGTCGCCGTTCGGGGTGGTCACGTCGTTCGGGCTGGGGTCGAACTGGTGCGGCAGGCGGCGATTCCAGATGCCGCGCACGTCCGTGTACTTGGCCGTCGTCGCCTTCGTGTCCGTGGTCGCCTGGTACGACGGCAGGCACGCGGCCTCGAGCGACGCGTGGACGTACTCGTTCACGTCGACGTGCACCGTGATCATGTCGGGCGCCTGCTTGGAGTCGAGCACCTTGCCCACGGTCCAGATCATCGTAAAGTGGGCCATGTCGGACAGACCGGCCGCGACCGCAACCTTCTCGTGCCAGTGGCGGTCGCGCGCGACCTCGGCGCTCGTGAAGCGCACGAGCCGGTGCGTGTACAGCGGCCCGTTCGTCTGGGGGTCCGTCTTCCCGGTCTTGTCAAAGAGCAGCCCGACCATGACGACCGCGAGCGTGTGCGTCGCGCGCGGCTCGATCGGGCCGCGCGAGGTCTCGTCGAAGCGCAGGCGGCACTGGCCCTGGATGGCCACGTTGGCGAGCGTGTAGTCCTTGTACTCGTTCCCCGGGTCGTCGCCGTCGACGTTGTTGATCACGCCGTCGAGCACCCACGGGAAGGGGCGCAGCCGCTGCTTCTGAAAGGCGACCATCTCCTTCCTCGGCGCCAACGGCGTCGGTCCGTCGTTGATCCCGAGCGGCACAAAGTCGTTCTTCGCGCCCGCCTCCAGCGCGCGCGGCGAGACGTAGACGTGCGTCGTCTCCGTCGCGCTCAGCTCGCGGTTGAGGTCCTGCAGCGTGCGCACTCGGCACAGACTGCCCGTCTGCGAGCCGAGGCGCGCGACCGCCGTGTGCGCGCTGTGCGTATAGTGCAGGCTGCGCTCGACGAAGACGACGTCGCCCTCGGAAGGCCGCACGCGGTTGAACGGGTCGCCTTCGGGCATGGTCTTGATCAGCAGCCGCGCGTACGGGATCTGCGCGTTGGTCTTCTTCGGGCCCTCGGACGACGCCGGGATCGGCCGCCGGCCCTTGGGTACGCGCGCGTTGGGCCGCGCCATCGGGTGGCGCGGCGAGGCGTCGGGCGCCGCCACCTCGGTCGGCAGCCCGCCCTCGGCGGCGAGGTAGCCCTTGAGCTGCTCGTGCATCGGCCGCGGCCGCGTGGGGCCCGACATGACAAGACCAACACCGAGACGCCTCCTCTTTCCGGCCCCCGCGACGGCGGTTATCTCATGCACGCGCGCTCCGGTGGCGCGCTTAGCGATACCAACATTATCGACTCGCACACGCGCACACGCGCACACGCGCACACGCGCACACGCTCCCACGCTCCCACGCTCCCCCCGTCCCGCGCTCGCGCGCGTCGCGCGTCGCGCGTCACGCGTCGCGCGTCACGCGTCGGCCGCGCTGGCGCCCGTATTCCTCCGCTCCAGCGGCGGCCGCGGCGCGGCCGTGCTGCGGCCGGCGGCGATGGCGTCGGCGTTGGCGGCTTCGCGCCGCGCCGCGTCGAGGCGGGCGTCCTGCGCGCCTTCGGCCACGCTGGAGGCGCGCGCCAGGCCGGGCGCTCCCCCCTGGCGCGCCTCTTGCCGCTCCACGGCCTCCTGCGCATCCTCGGCCTGCGTCGCGCGCGCGGCCTGCTCCACCTGGCGCGCGGCCTTCGCCGCGTCGTCCACCTTCTTTGCCGCCTTTGCGTTCGCGACGCCCGGCGCGGGCTGGTTGACCGGCTTCGTCGGGGCTCCCGTGTGCTTCACGTAGCGCGGCGTCAGCTTGTTCTCGACGTTCATGAACGAGCGCCACATCCGGTCGGCCGACCACCAGCTGATGTTGACGTAGACGTTGTGCGCCATCGAGTTGGGCGCCGTGCGCACGCCAGGGCCCAGCGAGCCGTTGCCGGGCATCACCGCGCGCGAGGCGGCCGAGTCGAGCACGGTGCCAATCTGCCACCCGCCGACGATGTACTCGCCGCCGAGCTCGCCGAGGCGCAGACCCATGCGCGACGCGCCCTGGATGAGCTGCACGTGGTCGTTGCCGCCATCGTGGGCGCGGTCGACGACCTGCTGGCCGCTGGAGTCGAACTTGGGGTAGCTGTACTGGACCATCTGCGACGAGGTCGTCACCATCGTGCGGAAGTTGGCCAGCACGGTCTTCTCCTGCTTGGAGCCGTCGAAGACCGTCTGGCGGTAGGTCTCGAACTGGGTCATCGCGCGCTTTGGGAGCAGGTTGTCCTTGAAGTAATTGTTGCGCGCCGTGGCGTAGGCCTCCCACTTGGCTTTGTTCGTCTTGTCTTGGAGCCAGGCGCTGACCTCGGGCGGAATGTTGCCGGCGGTCGTGTCGTCGTCGAACCACACGTCGGCCACGATCACGACGAAGACCTTGTCGCCCGGCATCACCTCCATCGCCGGGTCGCCCGTCCACGTGGTGGTGTGCGCGGGGCCCTGGATGCGCATGTTGTAGAGCTGGCCGTCGCGCGCCTCGAAGTACTCGTCGCTCAGCTTGTCGCTCGGGTCGTTGGCGCCCTTGGAGAGCACGATGCCGTCGGGCCGCCAGTCGGTGAGCCCCGCGCGCTCCATGGCCTGCTCGAGCATCTCGAAGGCGAGCTCGTCGCCGAGGCAGCGGCTGACCGAGAAGGCCGGCGTCATGAAGTTGGCCGTCGGGGTCGAGCGGTACGGGCGGCCGGCCACGGTGCCGTTGATCATGCCGCCCCCGCCGGCGCCGCCCTTGCCGCGCAAGAAGGGGCCGACGTCGCCGACGAAGATGCCCTGCTGGGCGGGGGTCGCAAAGCCCGCCCCCAGAAGCGCGAGGTCCGAGCCCGGCTCGCCGAGCATTGGCGCGATGTCGCCCGTGTTGAGCGCGTTCTTTCCGGCCGGCGCGTTGGCCTGGAACTTGGGGTTGGACGCGAGCGTCGCGGCCGTCCCGCTGTTGGCCCACATGGCCATCTGGCCCACCGCCGCGGCGTTGCCCGCGTTGACCCGGGCAAACTCCGCCGCGTCTGGAAGGTCGAGTGCGCTCAGGTCGATGGTCTTGAAGCGCAGCACCTTCCCAAAGTACCGCTTGAGGAACTCCATCGAGCACAGCTTCTGGAAGCGCTCGGTGCCCGGCATGCCGGGCGCCAGGAAGCCGACAAAGTTGGGCTCGCCGCTCAGCGGCATGACGCCGTTGACGTTCATCTCGGCGTTGAAGGAGCCGTAGTCGTCGGGCCCGTCGACGGCATTGGGATTGCCCTGGACCGAGTAGCTCAGCACGCCCGCGCCGCGCCGGCCCAGGATGAACCCGACCCGCGACGCGCGCAGGTCCTCCGTCTCGGTGATCGCCGGCTTGTTGCCGTACTGGTCGGCGCCGCCGCCCATGCCGCCGAAGCCGTCGAGCGCGGGCATCGCGGCGCCCTCGCCGCCGATCCACTTTTGGTCGGCCGAGCCCTCGAGCATCAGGCCGGAGCTGTGGTACTTGGAGCCCAGCGGGACCAGGCGCGTGTACGGTACGCCGATGTTGCTCCCCTCGTTGTTGCGCGCCAAAAAGGGCTGCCCCGGCGGGTTGACGCCCGCGAGGGGCGCATTCCCGGTGTTGGCGCTCGCGATGCTGCCGCCCAGGTTGGGCGGCGGCGCGTTGGGCGTGCGGTTGCCTCCCGCGTACGGGTTGTTGCCCGGCGTCACGTTGCCGATGAGCGACATGCGAGAGCGGTTGGTTGGCGCGCGCGTGCGGTGCGGTGGGGTGCGGTGGGGTGCGGACCGCTGCCTTTTTAGCGGCAACCGTAGACTTATCCCGCGCGCGCGCGCCTACGGCTACACGCCACCACACGCACGCACGGGCACACGCGCGTCCGCCGCGTCCGGCATCTCCTCCGCGCGCAGCGGCGGCGCGTCCAGCTGCGCCCACAGCGGCGACTCCTCGCGCAGCCGCAGCAGCGCCGCCTCGTGCTTGGCGTACTCGTAGGTGATCACGCGCGCGGCGTACTCGGCGCCGACGCTGCCGAGCAGCAGCACGCCGCTCGCGAGCACGTCGGCGAACGCGCGCAGCACCCACGCGCGCGCGGCCTCGGTCGTCAGTAGCAGGCGGATGAGCGGCGCGTCGTCGTCGCAGCGCACGTAGACGCGCGCCGCGCCGTCGACGCCAAAGGCGCCCAGGTGCGCCGGCGGCTGCACCACCGAGGCGCGCACGTCCGACGGCGGCGCCGCCGCGGCCGACGGCGCGATCACCACCGAGGTGCGCATGCCGAGGTCGAGCGCAAATTCGGACGCGACGCGGTCGGCCGTCCGCAGGCACCGGTCGGCGATGCGCGAGAGCGCCGCCGCCGTCTCCGTCGCGCCGCGCCGGACCTCGTGGTAGAGCCGCAGCACGTTCGCGTCGTCGATCCGGCGGCTCCTCACGCCCTGATTGGCGAGCAGCTGGAGCGGGCCCGCCGGCAGCTCGGGGCCGAGGCGCGCCTTGGCCTTGAGGAGCTGCGTCCACGCCACCGCCTCGCCGGACCGCAGCAGCCGGGTGTGCCAGCGGCGCAGGCACTGCGCCACGCCCGGCTGCCCCATCGAGGCCGGGCACGCGCGATCGAGCGCGAGCAGCCCGGCGGAGGCCTGCTTGGCGGCGTCGGCGTCGGCGCGCAGCTGCGTCGTGATGTGCTCCACCGCCAGCTTGCTCTGGGCGAGCGACTCGGCGCGCAGCGCGTCGATGAGCGCGGTGCGGTCCCGGAGCTCGCCCTCAACCTGCGGCGTCGGCGTCGCGACCATCCGTCGCGTGACCGTGGCGGCGGCCTCGGCCCAGCGGCGCGCCGTTGGCGCATCGAGCGGCGGCGCGCCGCCGGCCAGCGCGAGCTGGCTCAGGAAGCCCTCGTAGGAGCGCGAGAGGCCCTTGTGCACGCACGTCGCCGTGCCCAGGCTGAGCCGCACCGGAAGCGCCTCGAGGGGCGCGTACACCGCCGCCGCGTGCTCGCGGTGGAAGGCCTGCAGCTGCTCGCACGTGCGCAGGGCGACGAGCGCCGCGCGCGCGTCGTTGACCGCGACCGAGGCCTCGTCGCGCTCTTGGGCGTCCTCGAGCTCCAGCGCGCGGCGACCGAAGGCGACCGCCCACTCGCGCAGCCCCGGCGCGACCCACACGCGCATCCCTGCTGTGGGCACACCGGAGCCGCAAGCGGCAGCCGGTGGCGCGCGGGCGTGTTGGCAAGCGTAAGCGTAAGCGTCAATTTGGCATCACGACCCACGACCCACGACCCGCGACCCACGACCCACGACTCACACGCCCCCGCCGCTCGCGATCGAGCCCGCCGACGACGCGCCCAGGTAGCGCGCCGCCGCGGGCGCGTCGGTGCCCGCGCCCCCGGGCGGCGCGCTGACCACGACCCTGAGCTCCGCGACGCGGCCGCGGAAGGAGTGGCCGTCGGGGAGCGTCGCCTCCACCTCGGCGCCGTCGAGCGTGCGGATGACGATCTCGGCGTCGCCGCGGGCGACGGTCACCTCCAGCTGGCTGCGCTCGCCAGGCTCCGCGCCGAGCTCGATCTCGGCTTCGGTGGCGGTCGCGGGCGTCGCGGTGCTCGCCGAGTCGTCCTCCGTGTTCGGCTTGGACCGCTTGCGCTCGGCCGCGAGCTGCGCCTCGAGCTTGGTCGCGCGCTCTTTGGCCTCGGCGATCTCGCGCGCATCGTCGGCGGAGCGCAGGGCGTCGACGCCCCCACCACGGCCCATCACGTGCGCAATCGCCGCGCGCCGCGCCTCGTAGTGCACGTCCCTATCGTTGCGCTCAAGGTCGAGCCACGGGTGGTCGTTGCGGTCGATGGCGCGGCCCTTGTGGCACACGGCGAGCTTCATGGCGCCCTCGCGCCTCGTCGTGTCCGGGATGCCGACCGGGTACTCGCGCGTGCAGTGCGTGATCCACGGCGGATCAAAGGGGATCTTGGAGCGCTCCGAGAGCCACGCGCGCGGGAGCCACCACGACGAGACGTCGCCGTCGAGCGACGCGGGCGCGCCGTGCGCCGCGCGCGCGCGGGCGCGCAGCGCCGCGAGGTTGAGCGTCTGCTCGCAGCGCAGCGGGTGCAGCGCGACGAAGAGCGGGTGCTCCGCCTGGAG